>Ga0315314_1000026_pt1 | contig 237318 bp, 241 predicted proteins | sample TDP9_MG_FD_203631 | JGI IMG/M metagenome (GOLD analysis project Ga0315314, IMG submission 203631) | Freshwater sediment microbial communities from Lake Towuti, South Sulawesi, Indonesia - TDP9 | ecosystem: Environmental > Aquatic > Freshwater > Lake > Sediment | place: Indonesia: South... | reverse complement strand
TCTTTCCAATCCCAGCCTCCCCATACAGAAAAACAACACCTCCCTCGCCACGAACCGCCCTATCAACAGCCTCCCTAAGAACGCCCAACTCTTCAACCCTATCAATAAGCTGAACCTCTCTAACAGCGGGAGGACGAGGACTCGGAACAACAACACTTGGCTTAAGAGAAGGAACATAAACTTCTCTTAAGAAAACCTCAGCAACATCCCTCAAGACCGTAAGCAAATCCGCTGCACTCTGATACCTCTTCCCAGGCTCCTTTTCCAAAAGCTTCATGATACAATCAGCCAAAGCCTGCGGAACCTTCGGATTCAACCTAATCGGCGAAACCGGATAGTCATGAATATGACTAAAGATAACTTTCACAGGGTCTTCTCCAAGAAAAGGCGGTTTCCCAGTCACCATCTCATAAAGCACTGCACCAAAGGAATAGAGGTCAGATCTAGCGTCAGCGCCTTTCCCCAACGCTATTTCCGGAGCCACATAAGCAACCGTGCCAACTATTATTCCTTCCCGCGTAATGCTGGGTTGACCCAACATTTTAGCCAAACCAAAATCCATCAGTTTCGCAGTGCCATCTTCAGTAATCAGAATATTTTCCGGTTTAATGTCCCTATGTAGAACGCCTTGAGAGTGCGCATACTGAAGAGCACTGCAAACATCTACGCTTGTTCTTAAGACTGTTTGTACGTCGCATTTTCCTCCAGGATACGTTCCCATAAGCTCACGTAGACTCATCCCATCAACAAATTCGAGGACAAAAAACTGTTTATCATCTTCTTTCCCAATGTCATGGATGGAAACAATATTTGGATGATTAAGCTTCGCCACTACCTGCGCTTCACGTAAAAAACGAGGATAAGCCTCTTCACCCAAAACTGCACCCTTAAGCATTTTAATTGCAACAACACGGTTCAAAACCGTATCTCTAGCCTTGTATACGACGCCCCTTCCACCTTCACCAAGCCTCTTTAAAATAGCATACCTACCATTCTGTAAATGTTTAAGAGACGACAACAAACCTTCTCCATAATTAACCTCAAGTCACATTTTCTATTCCACTACACAATCTTAAAAGCATATCTCAATCAAAACTACTAGATCTCCTTCAGCATTTTCCAAAGCCTATCACCCACATAATGGATGTTCTTCACAACTTTTCCATGCTTAACTTTTCTCATAACATGCGAATCAAGCAAGGCAACACCTATCGCCAAAGGTTTGCCGTGACGCTCATCAACAATGAGAAGAAAATCGTCTGTGTTAAAATCTCCATCGATCCGAACGACTCCAGGAGCCATCAAATCGGCGCCGCTACAAATGTGAGGAACAGCGCCCATGTCCACCACGATCTTGGGGAGAAAGAGAAAAACTCCATTGGAGATCAATGTGGGCAGAAAGGTGCCCTCAAATCTCGCAAACAGGGGTTTCCCGCTGATGATGAAGATTTCAGCAACTTGAGTCTCAGCCAACTCGATGCGTGGTTTAGACCCAAGCAACTGTTCGGCATCCACTTTCAACTTTTGGGAAATTTCAAGGAGAATTTGCCTCGCCTCCTTTTCTTTCAGGAAATATCGCCTAACAACCGTTTTCAGACACCGCCAATATTGCTTCTTAATGCAATAACTTTAAATTATGGACGTCGGCACCTATAAAAGCACATAGAAAGGCTAGCGAGAGGGCAACGTATGAGCGAGATGACCACTCAAATTCTGGAGGAAAGCCTTGGAAAAATCGTTCTTGTTCGACTGAGAGGCGGAAAGAGCTTAAGAGGAAAACTGAAGGGTTATGACCAACACCTCAATCTGGTGCTTGAAGAAACAGAAGACACAACCGATACAGAAAACGTGAAAAAACTAGGAGTAATCATCGTCAGAGGAGACAACGTCATCCTAATTTCTCCACCCCCAAGGTGAAAATCCTTTGGGAAAAACAAGTAAAGGAACCCCTTCTTTTGGAAAGCGAATGGGAAAGACCCTCCACATCAGATGCAGAAGATGTGGCAGAAGAGCCTACAACGTTAGCAAAAAGCGGTGTTCAGCCTGCGGCTACGGAGAGTCCACCAAGATTAGACGGTACTCATGGCAAACTAAAAACCTAATTAGAGAAAGACTCCGCTAATTTTAGTTGCTACATCATTTTACATTCATAAACAATTTTCAACTTCACTAGAGGGGGGGCTATAGAGGGGTCTACAAAATAAAAAGAGAGAACAAAAACCCAACAACACCCCAAAATCATTCAAAAAATTAAAATAACCGAACCAACTGTCTTTCTAACCGAATTTCACCACAAATAAAGGAAAAATAGAAAATAAAATTGGAGGAAAAAGAATGAGCAAACCACAAAAACCCCACCTAAACCTCGTCATCATCGGACACGTAGACCACGGAAAATCAACGACAGTAGGCCACATGTTCTACCTCACCGGCACAGTACCAGAACGAGTCGTCAAAGCCTATGAAGAAGAAGCAAAGAAAATGGGCAAAGAAGCCTTCAAGTTCGCATGGGTCCTCGACAAACTCAAAGAAGAACGAGAACGAGGACTCACCATCGACCTCGCCTTCCTAAAATTTGAAACACCAAAATACTTCTTCACAATAATCGACGCACCAGGACACCGAGACTTCGTCAAAAACATGGTCACAGGAGCAAGCCAAGCCGACGCCGCCGTCCTCTTCGTCTCTGCAAAACGAGGAGAGTTCGAGGCAGGCATCGGACCAGGCGGACAAACCAGGGAACACGCCTTCCTCGCCTACACCCTAGGCGTAAACCAGCTGGTTGTTGCCATCAACAAAATGGACGACACATCCGTAAACTGGAGCCAAGAACGATACGAAGAAATCAAAAACGAGATTTCACGAATGCTCAAAATAGTGGGATACAAGGTTGAAAAGATCCCCTTCGTGCCTACTTCCGGATGGACAGGTGACAACCTCACCAAACTCAGCGGAAAGATGCCATGGTATAAGGGACCAACCCTCTATGGGGCCCTCGATGTCTTCGAGACGCCAGCCAAACCCATTGAAAAACCACTACGCCTCCCAATACAAGACGTTTACACAATCACCGGGGTTGGAACCGTGCCGGTTGGAAGGGTGGAAACCGGCGTGCTAAAAGAAGGCGACACGCTTGTGTTCATGCCAGCAAATGTCAAGGGAGACGTAAAATCCATCGAAACTCACCACGTTAGGATTCCAAAGGCTGAACCCGGCGACAATATTGGATTCAACATTCGAGGCATAGATAAGGCTGACCTTCGGAGGGGAGACGTGGCCGGACATCCCGACAAACCACCAACCGTTGCCAAGGAATTCGTTGGTCAAATCATTGTGATTTACCACCCAACAGCCGTTGCCGCTGGCTACACACCAGTGTTGCACGCCCACACCGGCCAGGTTGCTTGTCGATTCGCAGAGCTCATCAAGAAGCTGGATCCACGAACCGGACAGACTGTTGAAGAAAAGCCAGCGTTTCTGAAAACTGGAGACGGCGCAATCGTTCGATTTGAGCCGCTCCATCCAATCGCCGTCGAAGCATACAGTGATTTCCCGGAGCTCGGACGATTTGCGGTGCGTGACATGGGAACAACTGTTGCTGCTGGAGTGGTCAAAGAAATCACGAAAAAGGGATAAACACTAGGCTTAATCTAGAATCGTCCTTTCTCCAATTTTCCCCTTTTATTTAGTTATTCAAGGAATAATTGTAAATAGGCTTGTATGTAGGAGTAGGAGAACCCCTTGGACGATGCATATTAGCCCAAGCGTGATTGCTACAGGTTTAGAGGCTAAGATTATTCCTATTAGCCGTAGTATGTCTTCGATAAACTTGAATAACAGATACACAAGCAGTGCTGGTATGAAAAAGATTATCAGGTAAATCCATGTCGATGATATGCCGAAAACTGTTTCCGGTAAGGGAAGAAGGAGAAAAACGTATCCGGCACAGACTCCGCCCACTAGCAGGGCGATCAGCGCTGCCCAAGGGATATCCTTGATTGGCTTCAATATCAATGCTAGCCCAGTGGCAAGCAATAGGTATCGCGTGTAGGCATCCGGCACCGGTGGTGACCAAACTACTGCCGCTGTAACCATTAGGAGAATTCCTACTATGAATCCGAAACAAGATGCGATTTTCACGATCCAGCTTAATGGACCTGCTGTTCTTTCTAGTAGCCATGAAGCTGCGACAACGCCTCCGAGAATTAGGATGTATGGCACGTAGTCTGCTAGTATTGTTAGGTTTGTTAGGTCCATTTTTCTCACTTTGTGAATTTAGGTTATTCTTATGTTGGGGTGTCTTATAAATTGAGAAGAGAGTCAGGTGTGATTGGTGATTTTGGGTGGGTGGTTTATTGGATGTAGGGGAGGGCTCTGTTTTCGTCTTTGAGGGCGTTGATTAGGCGGGGGTCTATGTGTATGGTTAGTTTTCTTTGGCCTGTTATGTTTGTGGCTTTTATGGTTAGGAATTTGGTGTTTGTTTTTCCGGATACTTCTTTCACGCTGAAGATTTCTCCGTTGATCATTAGAAGTAGTGGTTTGTCTTTCATGTTCAGTTTGACCATTCTTGTTTTCTCTCGTTGTGGTTTTCTTTAGGTTTAGTTTGGTTTGGTGTATAAATGGGTTTTATTTCCTTTCTGTACACATTTCTGTCTTGGTAACTTTTGGTTTGTCGCATTATGACAAGGGTTGGTCTCTCTTTATTTTTATTAGACCCCCCTCTATAGCCCCCCTCTCCCCTGCTCTTTTAGGCTGGGTCTCTGATGTGATTCAGATGGGCTTCAATGAAGGGTTTGGAAATGGTTTCGGTTTTCGAAACTTGAGTATGTAGCTTATAGTTTACTAGTTATTGGGGGGTCTTCTTTTTTCTCGTTGTGGGGGTCTTCCGCTTTTTCCTCACTAATTTTGTGAATTCGTTAGGTGTTAATCCCGCTTGTCTGAGTATTGATTTTAGTGTTCCTCTTTTTATTTCTGGGTGAAGAGGTACTATGACGATGTAGGTTTTGGTTGGTGTCTTCTTTTTCAGCCTGATGTGGCTGCCTTTTTTGCCAACTGTTTGGAAGCCTGCTTTGCTTAGTGCTTTAATTACTTTTTTTCCTGAGACGAGGGGCAGTTTTGGCATGGGTTTTGACGCTCACTGTGGTTACGATGGCTGTGGTTTTCTTTTTGGGTATTATGGCTTCTTCGTCTTCAAGGTAAAGTTCGATGGCTTCTTTTAAGTTTTCCAGAGATTCTTCAATGCTTTTCCCTTGGCTGGCGATGTCGAGGTCTGGGCACCATGCTACGTATAGGTCTTCTTCTCTCCAGACGATGCTTGAAAAGTTCAACTTTTCACTCATGAGGGGGGACACCATTTAAATTGCGATTCCTAAGAAAGATAAAATGATTGGTGGACATAAGGTTTTCCGACACGCTTCGCTCCTATCCTATGCTGGTCTATGTATGGTTAAAACCTAAACCATTGGTCCGTATATGTATCCGAAAACTTTGGAGTTTTCCTCTTCGTCATGTCATAGGCTTCTTTGGCTGTTGAGGGCTAGGGAAGCAGAACGTGTTAAACCAAGTGTAGGCCATGTTTTAGAAAGGCTTCTGCGCAAAGGCTTCAGAGCATACAAAACCGAAAAGCGAAGAGCGCATTAGCACGAAGCTTTGATCAAAGCAAAGTCTAAGCGCATACAGAGAATTGTTTCACAAAGCATAAATGGTGATTATGCCTATTTGTTTAACTGCGTCGAGTCTCTTTTGTTTGGAAGATGAAGCCTACTTAAATTGAGAAAGGAGAAAAAAGGAGGTAAAGAAAATGAAGAGAAAAGAAGGAAAAACAGGGATGATGATAGCATTGCTTTTAATGAGTGTTGCTTTGATGGCTAATGTGCCAGAGGTTAAAGCACCTGCAGCCATCACCATTATGCCTGACGGCACAATATACCCATCAGACGCACCAATGATAAAAATAGGAGATACCTACGTCCTTACCGACGACGTTTATGCCACATATATTACTGCGGTTTCTGTTCAGAGAAGCAATGTAATATTAGACGGGAATGGACACACACTTGATGGCGGGGGGACATATGGGGGATGTGGTGTTCAAGTTTGGATCGTATCTAACGTGGCAGTTAAAAATTTTAACATCAAAAACTTTGAGGAGGGCGTCGAACTCTACGGATGTCAAAATTGCTTTGTCTCCAGAAACAACATAACAAACAACTTTTATTGTGGCATCCACATTAACCCTACTCCTGGGGGGATAGATTCATCTTACAACACTATTATCGGAAACAACATAACAAACAACTTTTATGGAATCAATTCACCCGGGCGTTATAATGACATTGACCTAAACAACATAGCAAACAGCAACTATGGAGTTCTCATAGGGGGTTTTTTCATAGGGTGGCCGCACTATAACACTGTTTCAAGGAACAACATAACAAACAACATCTATAGCATTTATTTCTATATGACATCCAATAACACTATTACTCTAAACCGCATAAATAGCCCCATCTATTTCTATTACTCATCCAACAACACAATTATTCATAACGACTTTATCGGTGTAGAAGCAACTAGTATTCGCACTACGCCGGGATACGCAAATACTTGGGATGCTGGCTATCCGCTTGGAGGGAACTACTGGAGCAAATATCCAGGTGTCGATGTGAAGAGTGGTCCTAATCAAGATCAGCCTGGAAGTGACGGCATAGGCGACACACCGTATGTCATCGATGCTGACAATCGCGACCGTTATCCGTTCATGTCTGAAGTCAAAGCTCCTATTGGTATTTCTTTCATGATAGTTGCAATGAAGGGAACCGTGGATATTAAGCCTCCGGGTATGGACTGGATACCAGCGAAAATAGGCGACAAGATGGTTAACTCGACAGAAATATGCGTGTCGTATGATAGTTGGGCTAAACTCACGGATTCATTTGGAGATATTTACATGGTGAAGCAGTTAACGCAAATGCACCTAGCTGAGTCCATCAGATCTACTTTAGATAAACAGTATTCCGCCGAACTCGACTTAAAGTATGGTGAAATTAAATTGGAGATCAAATATGGAGAGCTTAAAACCGATACTAAGGTAAGTACTCCGAACTCCGTAATCGGCATAAGAGGAACTAAAGTTTCTGTCTCGTATAATAATATCACAGATGAAAGCAAAGGCGAAGTTTTCGATGGCTCTGCTAATGTAACAAATAGTCTCTCTGGCGAAACCAAACTAATATTAGGATATGGAAATGGTACTGGTCAAAGGGCAACTGTCAAAGAATTAAACATCATTGTCGAAAACCTAACTGACATGAATCCAGATGAATGGAATCTAGAAGTAATTCGCGATATAGCCATCTCCAAGATTTCCCCGCTAAAAAACGTTATTAGTAGGGGCTATGTCGGACGCATCAACCTAACCATTATGAATTACGGTGAACCAACAGAAACCTTCAACGTCACTGCTTACGCTGATAAAAATACAACAATAATCGGCGACGAAACTTTCATAGGAAATCAAACCATAAACTTATCAAGTGGAAAATCCACAACCATCACTTTCACTTGGAACACAACAGGCGTTCCATACAGCAACTACACCCTAACCGCCATCGCCACTCCAGTTCCAGACGAATCAGACACAACCGACAACACGCGCTCATGTTGGATTGTAGTGACGGTTCGAGGCGACGTGAACGGCGACGGCGAATGCAACGTCCTAGACATAAAAAGAGTGAAGCTAGCCTTTTCTGACTGGATAGTAGAACCGAACGCAGACCTAGACAACAACGGTGAAATCAACATCCTAGACCTAAAAAAGGTGAAGCTCATCTACAGCGGCTACATAGTATAACCTACAATTCCTGCTATTTGAGGTACGTTCTAGCTTCAATTAGATCTTTCATGGTGTTGATGGTGAACCACATTCCGTGGTAAACATACCCATGAAGAATTCTCTTATCTGCCAACCTCTGCATCGTAGTGAACTCAAAGTCGCCCTGTTCTGGAAAATAATTTTCAACTATGGCTTTCTTGAACACGTGGTGTCCAGCGCTGACATAGAAATCAAGCGTTGACCTATGCTGAAATCTTATCACTTCTGTTCCATTGCCAAATGTTACCCTTCCGAACGGCAGGGTGGGTCTTGCGAGGAGAACTGCCGCTCCTTTCGAGGCATAGTCAAAAAGTTCGCTCGGGTTATAGAACACTATGTCATCCACGTTCATCACGTAAGCTATGTCTCCATCAATTTGTTCAAACGCCTTTTTAGCTGCTCCCCCAGTCCCCAAACTATCCTTCTCTATAGAGTACCTAACAGCTTGCTTTGTCAAGTCTTCCCTGTTCGACGCTACCACAATGTTTTCAAATCCTTTAGACCGCAACCACGAGATTTGTCTATCTAATAGAGTTTGCCTGTTTATCTTTAGCAGCGGCTTCGGAACCCATGTAGCTGGTTTAAGCCTCCACCCTTCTCCTCCAGCCAAGATTATCGCTTCCCCCATCCTCTTTCACCTCGTTGCATCTGACTGCATACTCTGTGCCGCACATGTTTAAATTTAACTATAGCCAAGCCCATCTGCACTTTCATGAACGCTTAAGTGAAAACAAGAAACTCTAAACCAAATATGAATTTGGCGACAGCAACCGTTAAATTTCCCCAGCCATCTTCAAATAATTAAAAGGAGGAATCACACGTGGTAACGGCCTTCGTTATGATAGGAGTTGGAACTGGAGAACACTTAGACTTCGAAAGGACAGTGAAAGAAGAAATAAAAAAGGTGGAAGGAGTGAAAAAGGTACACGGCGTCTTCGGCCGATACGACTTGATCGCGCAGGTGGAAGCACCGAGCCTCGAAGAACTCTCGCGTATTGCCGATAAAATAAAAGCCATCGCTGGTGTGTTATCCACAGAATCGCTTATAGTACACTTATAGACTGTTCAATCTCTTCGATAGAGTGAAACACCCATTTTATCGGATCCAAACACCACGTTCAATGTCCTCAAAGATTTGCGAGCAACACAAGGACGAAAAAGTGACCTCCAACCCCAGAGCCTCAGCAAGCCGAACAGCCTCCTCTGCCGGAAACGCTATGGCGTTAACCCCAGATCTTACAGCCAGAGTGTCAGTTTTCACCCTATGTTCACCTTTCGGTCTCATGCACCCAAGAACAATGGGTGTGCGTGGCATCATGAGTCTAGCTGTCGTCAGCACCCTTACTATGTCTTCTGGAGCAGGAGGATCCACATTTTCCATGGGTGTGCCATATATCGGCATCAGCGCAATGATTATGATCGCTGAAGGCGAGTACTTTAAAATCATTTTGAGCGCCTGAAACTCACCTCTGAGCTCGCCGTAATGAAGTCCAACTAGAACGTGGGGCACAAACGGGATTCCAGACTCTTGTAGCGCCCTCAGAGACCGATCGTAATCCTCCACCTCAACGTCCAACCGGTAAATCTCACGTATCGTTTCGTCTGAGCCAATTATGTCAATGAGGGCGGCATCAACTCCCGCCTCCCTTAACTCTCTCGCCGTGGGCAGGTCTACAATACCTGTGTGCACCACAATTGTTAGTCCAGTGTCGCGTTTGACCTTAGCGATGGCGTCCACGAACCTGTCAAGGGGGACGGAACCGTTTGGCAGGCATCCACCGCTGATCAGACAGCCCACAGCTCCTTTTCTCCTAAGCTCGACGCAGAGGTTGATCAGGCCTTTAGGTGTAGTTGCTGGAATCATTGTGCTTAGTACCTTCCCGCCACAATGCTTGCATTTCAAGGCGCAGGAGGAGCCGGTCACGGAGATTGATGGGAAAGCCGTTGGAGATGAGCAGAAGAAGCTCGTTTTATAGTAAATGAAGCTCGGGGCATAAAATCTGATCTTCTTCCCAAAATTCCTCCAGCTAATGCTTCGAGCGGTGGCTAAAGCTTTTTGAAGTACTGCACCATCCGCGTGTAGCAAGTTTTCATAGCTGTCTTTAGGGTTCAACACGAGACACACCAATTATGGATAAATATTAAGACTGTTCGTTCTTTAATTTATAGATCTGAAAGCTGCTGGGGCTAGCTGATGAATATAGGAGACTTTCCCGAAAAGATTCGGGTTTCCATTGGTTCCGCCATTGTGCTTGGGTTGATGAGGGGCAGGTTAGACGCCGAACCCACAACCGTGTATCTGCTCACTTACCAGCCTGGAAAGTGTCATGCCAACTGCGGCTTTTGTCCCCAAGCCAAAACGAGCAGGAGCAGGACAGACATGCTCTCTAGGGTGAGTTGGCCTCTATTTTCAACAAGACAGGTGCTTTGTAGGATCGAGCATGTCGCGGAAAGTGGCGCAATAAGGCGGGTGTGCGTTCAAGCGTTAAACTACCCAACGGTTTTTAAAGACGTTTTGAGCCTCGCAAAGGAAATTACGTCACGCGTGAGGGTCCCTATCTCAATCTCTTGCCAACCCCTAAACCCGAGACAGATGAAAAGGCTGGCTGAGGTCGGCGTTGATCGGGTCAGCATTGCTCTGGACGCTGCAACTAAAGAGTTGTTCGACTGGGTTAAGGGTGCCTTGGCTGGGGGACCATACGTTTGGGAGGAACAGTGCAAGGCGTTGAAAGAAGCTGTGCAAACTTTTGGGGAGGGATCGGTGACCACTCACCTCATAGCGGGGCTAGGAGAAACCGAGAGGGAGATCATCCAAACCATCCAGTGGTGCGTGGACATAGGCGTTTATCCCAGCCTGTTCGCTTTCACTCCTATGCCAGGAACCGCTTTGGAAAAATGCCCACAGCCACCTCTCAGCTATTACAGAAAACTCCAGGTTGCCCATTTTCTCATAACTAAGGGAAAAACGCAATATGAAAACATGAGGTTTAGCGAGGACAACAGCCTCATCGACTTAGGAGTTCCCAAAGAGGTGGTGCAGCGTGTGGTCAGAACAGGCCTTCCTTTCCTCACCTCTGGCTGTCCCGGCTGCAACAGACCCTACTATAACGAGAGGCCATGCGGTCCCATTTACAATTATCCTCGACAGCCCACACGAGAAGAGATTATTGAAATAGCGAAGGAAATTCGAATCTAGAGTACTGCAGGTGGGAATAGGCTAGTGTAGCTTTTACTCCCATCTCGCTTTTGGTCTTCTTATTAGGAGGAATATGGCTGTGGCTGCGGAAATTACTGTTGTCGCAATGAAGGCGTACATTAGGTTTCTGGCGCCGGTTAATTGGCCCGAGCTTGCGCTGTGCTTTTGTTTCAGTTCGGTGTAGCTGGAGTTAAGCTCCCAGTAGGTTGCATTTAACTCCTCATAAGCCGCTTTAAGTCGTTCAAGTTCCTTGTTCCTTACATAGGTTACTTCGAATCCGGCGGAAGGTAAACTCAGCGTCAATTTCACCGATAAGACGTCTGAGATTATCTCCATCGACTCCCATTTGCACGATATATCACCATAGGTTAAGCCAGGGGAAATGTCTTCAGGTATAGTTACATTGTAGACGTATTCACGTGTCGCCCCGGGTGTATAAGGGCCTCTAAACTCCGTGACATCAGCCCATCCAAGCAAATCTTCCTCTGTCTCGTTTATGAGTCCGTAAATGCGTAATGAGAAGGAAATAACGTCAATCTGTTCAGTGGCTCCAACTCTTATGGTGACGTTTATTTTCTCACCTGGGTCAGCTTGGTAGGGAGCTTCAATCTCAATTGTTAGACCTCCATATTCCTCTAGTTGATAGACAGTTCGCGTTTTAGACGTAGGTTCTGCAACGGTGCTACTGGTCAGGGTCAGCGAAAGCATCACGAGTAGCAGTACTGAAATCATGAATTTTCTAAAATTCATTTTTTAACCTCTTAAATTCGTTGCAATTCCAACTTGTCCGAAGAAATGATATTTAATGATTATTATCTTTCTCGAATATATCTCTATAATAAGTCATTAGCTGTTACAGAATACAAGCCGTTTCTACATGTTTCAGATATTTGACAATTATTTTGAAAATGTTTTCAAATTTTAATGTTAAAAAGTCATTTCAGTGAACGAACAAATCGTTGATATATGTAAACAAAATAGATGAGGGCGAAAAACGTTAGAAAAACCTCAAGCGACAATATTACTTGGTTTCTCTCCATGGCTAAGAAATAGCCCTGTTGCATTATATCCTTAAAGACCAAAACCTGAAGGAACACGGAAGTGCTGAGGCAGCCTAGACCTAAACTATGGAATAACAGCCAACTTAACCTTGATGTCTTCATTGTTAGTCAATAATTGCCTAAGCCACAGCCATTAATTATACGTTATGAATCTGCTCTATATAATGCACTTAATGATTGTAAACATTGCTTTCTGTATAGTATTTGAAGGTCACCTCCCCTAAGTTCTGATTTAACACCAGCCGGGACCTTAGCCCTGCCTTCTCTCTAGAGATCTTTGAACTTTCAACGTTGTAATAAAAAATAACTCAACATAACAAAGCTTATATCCGACATTGACATTCCTTCATCAACGGTTGCCAGAATAGAGCTAAGCGTGAGATCGCCTCTCTCGGCGACACCGGCTCATTTTGGCGGCTAGTTCCGCGATAAGGACGAAAGAATAGATGCCGAGAAGGCTTCCAGAAAAAATCAGACACGTAAGACCGAGACACTTTAAAAAGAGAGAGAAGAAGTACAACGCTATAGGTTTTCAACGGGCTCCAGTAACGGAAGGACAGGAACTCAATGTGGTCATAGATGACATAGGCAGCAGAGGCGACGGAATAACAAGAATACAAAATTTCTTAATCTTCGTGCCCCAAGCCAAAGTTGGAGAACGATTGAAGATCAAGATTTTAAAAATTGGGAGAAAATTCGCCATCGCGGAAAAAATTAAGCAGGAAAGGGAGGAAAAAATTGAAAATTAAAGATTTGAGAGACGGAGCAAGAAGGGTAGACGTTGTGGCGAAAGTGATCGAAAAATCAGAGCCCCGCGAAGTTCATTCGAGGTACGGAGATGAAACCTACCGAGTGGCCGATGCCGTGATCAGCGACGGAACGGGCACGATAAAACTGGTCCTCTGGAACAAGCAAATAGAACAGGTTAACGTTGACGACACGGTTAGAATTGAAAATGGATACATCAAGTCCTTCAGAGGAGAAATTCAACTAAACGTGGGAAGATATGGAACACTGACCGTTGAATAAAATGGGCGTCAAAACCAAGCGGATTTTGTTAAACATGAAAATAAAGAGGTGAAAATATGCGATATGAAAGAAGAGAAAGAAGGACGTTCGGCCGACGATTTCCTCCGAAGCCAGTTGAAATGGGCAAAGAATATGACGCGAAAATCGAAGAGACCAGTCGCCGAGGTGAGGGCATAGCGCGAATTAAAGGTCTCGTAACCTTTGTTCCAAACACCAAGCCTGGCGATCAGGTGCGAATACGAATAACAAGGATAAGTCGGCGGTTCGCTGAAGCAGAAGTTGTTGGAAAGGCAGAAGAAGCAGAGGAAGCAGAAGAAGAGGAAGCAGAGGCGGAAGAAGCAGAAGAGGCAGAAGAAGAGGAAGAGTAAACCTTCTCAAGGTTTTTCATTCTTCTTCAGCCAGTGGCTCGCTTACCCCCTATTATAGACTACCCTAGACATCAGAGCATTTCAAGGCTTTGAAAAGGAACCATTTTTCGTTTTTCGATACATCTTAACAAAATGTCGTTAACTGTAACGGTTGGTGATGTACAAATTTGCGCAGAAATGTTTATATTGAAGGCTTGTACCCATTTCTGAAGTTGGTTGGGGAGGGGAGCCTACTTCTAGGCTAAAAGCCAAGAAAACTCCTTTCTCTTTTCAGTATGCCCTCCTCAACCAACTCAACTTTTGATATTTTGAATTAATAAGCCTTGAGGAAGTATTTTCTATAAAAATTATGAAGAGGAAGAGGTTGCTGGAGACAGCTCTCAGCCTCACAAATATAGACTTATATACTGCTTCATCGATTACCTTTCCTCTCAACAGAAAACATTAAAGGCTCACTCCTCTAACGCCTCTGCGACACAGGAGGACGGCTAAAATGTTTGGTTACGCTGGCAAAATTCTTTACGTCAATTTAACCCGTAAGAAGGCCACAATTAAGCCTACACAGAACAAGTTTTGTGAGATGTACATTGGCGGAAATGGCTTCGCTATACGCCTCCTCTACGACAACACTAAGCCCAAGATTGATCCTCTCAGCCCGGAAAACGTGTTGGTATTCGCCGTCGGTCCGTTTGCCGGAACCATGGTTCCCACAAGCGGCAAGTACATAGTTCAGGCTAAGTCTCCACTTACAAACTTCATGGGTGAGTCCGTGTCGTCTGGTGCTTGGGGTCCAACGTTCAAGCGAGCAGGTTATGACGCGATGGTAATAACGGGGAGGTCGGAAAAGCCCACCTACCTTTTCGTGGACGACGACATCATACAGTTTAGAGACGCAAAAAACCTATGGGGAAAAGAGTCCCTTCAGACCAGCGAGCTGATAATAGAAGAAATAGGTGACGAAAACGTTTGTACAGCAACCATAGGCCCAGCAGGCGAAAACCTCGTCAAATTCGCCAACATCACAAACGATAGGTACAGGCAGGCTGGTAGGACCGGAATGGGCGCGGTTATGGGTTCAAAAAACCTTAAGGCGGTTGCGGTTAGGGGCACGAAAAAAGTTGAGGTGAGCAACCTGGAAAAACTTATGGATGTCTGCCAAGACCTTTACGAACAGTGTCAAGGAGAGGGCACAAGAAGTTACAGAGTCTTTGGGACGCCAGCAATGGTTCTAATTATGAATCACTTAGCCGCCCTCCCAACTAGAAACTGGCAACAATCTTCGTTTGAACTGGCAGAGGACATCAGTGGCGAATATATCAGGGAGCATCACGTAGCAAAGCTCATTGCATGTTCAGGCTGCCCCATAGCTTGCGATCACGTGAGCACAGTTGAGAGCGGCCCTTACAAAGGGGCAACCACAAGCGTTGAGTTCGAAACCATCTACGCTTTAGGCTCAAATTGTGGCATCGGCTACTTTCCAGCTATAATAAAGGCCAGCGATCTCTGCGATCGACTCGGCATAGACACCATTAGCACTGGTGTGACAATTGGTTGGGCAATGGAATGTTTTGAGAAGGGCATATTAACCAAAAAGGACACGGACGGAATCGATTTGACTTTTGGAAACCAGGAAGCCCTAATTGAAGTTATTAAAAAAATAGCCTACCGCGAAGGCATTGGAGACCTATTGGCTGAGGGAGTAAAGAGAGCCTCTAAGAAAGTGGGCAAAGGCTCAGAACACTTCGCCATGCACAACAAGGGACTTGAACTCCCAGGCTATGACATCCGAGGCTTGAAAGCCAGCGCCTTAGGATTTAACACATCCACTAGAGGGGGATGCCACCTAAGATCGAGCATGTACGACTTCGACACAAAAGGTAAAGTTGACAGGTTTAAGGCGGATAAAAGTCTTGGAAAAATGGTGAAGGAAAGAGAAGACCTTTGGGCAGTAGTGGAATCCCTAATCCTATGCAAGTTTGTACGAGGTGTGCTGAGCACCTACGACAAGTTTGCAGAACTATACACGCTGGTGACAGGAATCAAAATGACCCCAGACCAACTGCAGAAGGCTGGCGAACGCATATACAACCTGGAAAAGGCTTACAACGTCCGCGAGGGATGGACCAAAAAAGACGATTACCCACCTCCACGAGTAATGAAGGACCCCATACGAGAGGGTACTGCCAAAGGCTCCCTCGTAACTAAAAGGGAGTTTGAACTAATGCTTAATGCCTACTTTGAGGCTCGGGGCTGGAACAGCGACGGCGTTCCCACAAAAGAAAAACTGACTGAACTTGGGCTGGATAAAGTAGCTAAAGAAATAGGAGCTACATGAAAGGCTTATAATAGACTACAAGAACTGTCAGGTTAAGTGCCTTTCCACCGTAACTTTTTCGTATATTGGAATGTCTTTTTGACGAATCTTGGCTAAGAAGGGTTCTGGTTCTAACACTTCTGGAGGATATACGCCTCTTTTCTTTATCGCTCCTTCAGCAAGCATTGTTGCTCCGACAGCGGCTGGGATGCCTGTCAAATACGCTGTGGCGGTTACTTCAAGTCTTTTGTAAGCTTCCTTGTGGCTCATAAAAGTATATACAACATGGTGTATCTTGTTGCCTTCCTTTTCTCCTCTCACGTCAGCCAATATACATGCATACCCTTCAACCTTACCGCTTATCTCTGCTGGTGTGGGGATAAGCGAAATGAAAACGTCGAGAGGCGAAACCTTAACTCCTTTCACGTTTATCGGCTTTTTGCTCATTAAGCCAAGTTCATTTAGCGTTTTTAGGAGTTTGACAGTTTCTGGCGAAAAGGCGAGCTTAAAGTCTACGTATTTCACGCCCTTCTTAATGAACCTTGGAAGAGTTTCAGTTTCTTCGTGGTCTGTACAGTAAACAGTTAATGGACCTACGGGATCAGGAAAGTTGTAAACCTCTTCACCACTGAATGAAGGTAAGTGCTTGAAGGCGCCGTTCTCAAATATGAGGGGTTTCAAAAAGATTTCGCCTCCGAGGAAAACTTCTGGCGAAAAAGTTGCCATAAAAGGGTACTTCTTGCTTTCACACGTTTCTCCGTCTCTTATGCGAATTTCATCGACGCGATCCATTCTGTCAGCTGCATACCTTGCAAAGATGTTTGATAGTCCCGGGTCTTCACCGAGATTTAACAAACCTGTTAGACCAGCGTCTCTGTAGGCATTATCAAACTTAAGTTCGTAGTCCACGCTTTCGTACACTGCGTTATCTATATAATGCGCTCCATTTTTGAGAGCTTCTTCCATCACTGTTAAGTCATACTGGGGTAGAGAACAGTTGATTACTATGTCAACTTCCTTTAGAGCCTTCATCAGTTCATCAGGATTGCCCGCATCTACTTTTTTCGGTGTCACCTTGTCACTTTTCAGTTTTTGAGTCAATTGCTTAGCTTTGTCTATGTTTCTTCCTGCACAGATAACTTCAGAGATGCGGGGCGTCTGGGCTAGGTCTCGGCAAATTGCTGTACCGACTGCTCCGTATCCTCCTAAAACCAATACTTTCATAATTATCACGGAGTAGGCTCTATTGGCATTAACGTTTAAAACTTTTTGGATGACTATTACTAGACCATGTTACGCTCACTAGCTGATGAAAGCGAATTTCGCGAGCTGTTTTTAGACTTGCTATACTTGTTTTAGGCAGTCAACCAAAGTGTTTATTACCTTATCCATTTGTGCATTGGATATGACCAGTGGAGGCTGGATTCTGAGGACACAATTTTTGACTCCGCCGCTGCCGAATAGAATTCCTTTTTCTCTACACAGGTCTCTTATCTTCGTTGTCTCTTTGTCGGCAGGAGTTCTCTTCTTTTGATCCTTCACAAGCTCTACTCCAATTATCAGACCTTTTCCTCTAACCTCTCCAACAATGTCATGTTTTTCTTTGATTTCGTTAAGTCTTTTCATTAGGTACTCGCCCTTCTTTGCAGCTTGCTCAGAAAGCTTCTCTTCCAATAGATAATCAATGTTGGCGAGAGCGGCAGCACACGACACCGGGCTTCCTCCAAAAGTTGATAAGTGGTCACCCGGCTCAAAGGAATCTCCAATATCTTCCCTTGCTATGCAAGCTCCAAGGGGAAATCCGTCAGCTATTCCCTTTGCTAAAGGCATGATGTCTGGGTCAACACCGTAGTGTTCAATTCCAAACATTTTCCCGGTTCTTGCAAATCCGCTTTGAACTTCGTCGGCTATGAATAGAATTCCGTGCTGGTCTAGGATTTTCTTAACTTCTTTGAAATACTCTTTTGGAGGAACGATTATTCCCCCCTCACCCATAACTGGTTCAGCTATGAAAGAGGCAACGTTGCCTGACGTTGAATAATTTATGATGTCTTCAATGATTTTTGCACACTGGATACCGCAACGAGGATATTCCTGACCTAGGCTGCATCTGTAGCAGTATGGAGCCGGTGCAAACGCCATATCACTCAAATAGGGACCCATGGAATAATTTCTACGACTAGCTTGACCAGTTACGCTGAGGGTTCCAAGGGTTCTACCGTGGAAAGAGCACATTAGGGCTATTACCTCATGCTTCTTTGTGAATTTTCTTCCAATCTTTATGGCGCACTCAACGGCTTCTGCTCCGCTGTTGCCGAAGAAAGTCTTTTGGAGTTTTCCGGGAGCTATCTGTGCAAGTTTTTCAGCCAACAGAGCTATCGGAACCGTGTGGTACACGTAGTTGCAAACGTGGACGAGCTTGCCTACTTGCTCCTGCACAGCCTTTGTCACCTTTGGGTTGCAGTGCCCAGCGTTTACCACCGAGATTCCAGACCAACAATCTATGTACTCCTTTCCGTCAAGGTCTTTGACCACAGCGCCTTTTCCTTCGACAAGAACTACGGGTTCAAGCTTTTTAACACAGGTTGTCATGATGTATTTTTTGTATTTATCCATAATATCTTGGCTTGAGACCACCGTTTCATCTCCTTAAATGATTAGAATCTAGCTTATACAAACATAAAAATTAATTAGTTTTGCGGTTAGTTTGCTGTTTCGTCGATAAGCGATTTTGTTTCTAACTTGCAGTTTCATAGCAGTTCTAGGGTCGGCCCTGTTAAGTCTATTTTCGTGCCGAAGCCTTTCATCACAGCTTTTCTGTAGACCATTTCGGCTACAGCTATGTCTTGGATGGCCACGCCCGTTGAGGCAAAAACAGTGATTTCGCTGGGTGAGGTTCTACCAGGCTTTCTGCCTAAAACTATCTCGCCTATCTCTCCGTATATATCCTCCTTAGAGATTAGACCTTGGGTCAAGGGTACATTTATTTCCCCGCTATGACTGCTATGTTCAAAATCGTCAACAACTATTTTCGCTTTCCTCAAGATTTCAGGGCTTAGCTCCTGCTTTCCGGGAGCATCAGCTCCCATAGCGTTTATGTGAGCCCCAAGTTTCACCCAGTCCTCCATGACGATGGGTTGCCTAGACGGCGTTATGGTTACCACTACATCGGAGTTCTCTACGGCATCCATTACATCCTTAGCGATGGTAAACTTCATTTCTGAATACTGTTTCGTCATTCGTTGAATGAATTTCTCCGCGGTCTCGCGAGTTCTGCTCCAAACCTTAACCTTCTTAAGCTTCATAACTTGGGCTAGAGCCTCAAGGTGGGCTATGGCTTGAAGTCCAGCGCCAACTAAACCTAGAGTTTCTGCGTTATCTCTCGCAAGATACTTGATTGCAACGGCGCTGGCCGCTGCGGTTTTCACAACTGTTATCCAAGTTGCATCTAAAATGGCTAGGAGTTCCCCAGTTTCGGGGCTGGCAAGCACTATTATGCCTCCAACCGTTGGGAGGCCATATTTTCTCCTATTTTCGGGGTGAGTATTAACTATTTTGACGCCAGCGATGTCGAGTTTTTCCAAGTAGGCTGGCATAAATCTGTGGTCTCCACTATATTTTTCATAGAAAAGGAAGGTTTTCAGCGGCGTTTGCACCCTGCCGAGATTTTTCTCTTTAAAGACCTCTTCTACGGCCTTTATAGCGTCCCCCATGGTTAAGAGGGCTCTAACTTCCCTGTCTCCAAGTATTAAGATTTCCAAGTCTTACCGACCTCAAATTGAAGCCGTTAAAAGAGTCGGCTTTCACTGCACGTTCATATCCTTATTCTCTTCGGCGTTATTCCTTTTTCAAAGGGGCATTCGCTACAATTTGGACGACATGGACATCTGATGACAATACGGCCGTCATCATATTCAACTAGGTATCCATCGACATGGTATATGTTGCAGTGGACACGTTTAGTTTTAGCCATGACTATTCTACCTAGCAACCTTATCGAGTAATGGCTTCAGTTTGGCTATGCGTTTGGTTCTTTCTTTGCCCACTCTTTCAAAGATCCATGAAACGTCGGGTACTAGGGACCCCGACTGTTTAGCTGCATCTAGAAGAAACTTCTGAATTTTCTCCTCCATGTCTATGAGTTTTCTCAAGGCATCTGGATAGCCTATTCCCTCGGGCAATTCGGTTTTAATGGAGTAGTTGTCTGTATCTAGGTTCTTGAAGCAAAAGCAAGCTTCAAGTTTGTCTGAGATTATTCCATAGTATGCATATTCTATTGACTTTTTGTTTCGTCTGTTTTCTTTAGCAAGGGATAGAAATGTTTCTCCGTCTTCTGCATGCTTCTGAGCTAAGTTTTCGTAAAGCTTTGCTGAATTTTCCTCCACTTTCCCGATGTAGCCAACTGCTGCGGAGGCTGTGACTATTTCCACTCAGAACCACCTTTGAATAACTACCTTCCTATCGGTGAAGAAGTCTATGCTTTCTTTCTGCCCATGTAGCACTCCGTAAAAGGACTGTTTCATTCCTGCGAATGGGAAGAACGCCATTGGAGCAACTATCCCGATGTTAATTCCAACATTGCCAACTTTAACGTCGTGTATGAACTTTCTTGCCCATTTGCCATTTTGGGTGAAGATGGCCGTTGAATTACCGTATGGGTTGTTATGAATAATCTCTAATGCTTCGTCGAGGGTTTTTGCCCTCATGATGTTTGCTATGGGTCCGAAAAGTTCCTCTCTACCAATGTACATATCTGGTGCCACTTCGGTGAAAACTGCTGGATTAAGGAAAGCGTCATGAGGCCATTTCTCTATGAGCTTTATGTTTCTGCCGTCAAGCACGAGCTTTGCTCCTTCATCTACACCCTTTTGTATGACTCCCACAAGCCTTTGCTTTTTCTCCTTGTCACGGAGAGGCCCCATCTGAACTCTTTCATCAAGCCCATAACCGACTCTTATCTCTGAAGCTGCCTTTACAAACGCATTTACAATCTTGTCATAAAACGCGTTAAACTCGTGTTCCTTAAGTCCTTCACCCACAATGACGAGATTAGCACCTGATAGACATCTCTGACCCGTGTTACCAAAGAATGATGTCATACAAGCTGGTATGGTTCCATCTAAGACCGCATCTGGCATCACCAGTAGAAAGTTTTTTGCACCACATTGAGCGATAACTCTCTTACCCGTTTCACCGCACTTCTTGTAAATAACGTCTCTTCCAGTTGGAGTTGATCCAACGAAGCAGATTCCATTAATACCGGGATGCTCCAGCATGCCTGTCACGACATCTCTTCCACCGTTAACAACGTTCCACACGCCTGGTGGAATGCCAGCCTCTTCCGATAACTCTGCAATTTTTGTTTGGCTGATTGGGTCTTCGCTTGAAGGTTTTACTACAATGCAGTTTCCGCAAGCCACAGCAAACGGTGCAAACCATAGTGGAACCATAAACGGGAAGTTAAATGGACCTATTATGCCGAATACTCCTATGGGCTGGCGGTATGCAAATTCGTCTATACCAACTGCGATATCTTCTAGGAGCTGTCCCTGCATTAATGAGGGTATACCTGTGGCAACTTCAACCATTTCAATTCCGCGTCTCGTTTCACCTCGAGATTCGTCAATTGTTTTCCCGTGCTCCATTGTTTGAATTCTACTAAGCTCCTCAAAGCGTTCTTCCATAAGTTCTTTCAACCTGAAAAGGTATCTAGCCCTAGCGACAGGCGTTGTATTTCTCCACATGGGAAAAGCTTCTCTGGCTACTTTTACTGCCTCATCTATCTCTTCACGGGTTGAGACTGGAACCTTAGCCAACAACTTCTGTGTAGCTGGGTTTACAACATCTAAGATTTTTTCTGATTTAGATTCAACCCATTCTCCGCCAATGTAGTTCTTAATGGTTAAGACCTGTTTTATTGGTTCTTCTAGAATTGCCATACCCAATATCACCTAAATTGTTTAGTTGCTACTGGTATTTTGTGTTATTTTAAAAAGTTTTTCCGTTTTTAGTGTGCATACTTGTTCTGCACCGACTGAAAAGTTTTAATAACGTCAATGTTTCAACCTAAAAGATACGCCAGGTCAATGAGATTTGGAAAGGTTCGCTATAAAACGCGACCTTTTCTAATAAAAAATAAATTACACAAGCTGAAAAGGGTATCGCAATGCCCCAGAAGTATGTTGTTTGCGACCCAGACAAATGTTTAGGATGTGGGATTTGCGAGTTTGTATGTCCAGCTGTCAAAGAAAAGAGAATTGATCCTTCGCTCTCTCGGATACGAGGAATAAACTTCGAGCCTGTAGCCAGCATGGCAATAGCCTGCCTCCTCTGCGAGAGACCTTTATGTGTAGAAGCGTGCCCAAGGAAGGCTCTCCGCAAAGATGAAAGCGGCATAATACGAGTAGACGAGGACAGCTGCAATGGTTGCCACTGGTGCATCAGCGCTTGCAATTTCGGCGCCATCGCTTGGCACCAAACAAAAGGGGTAGTAATGATCTGCGATCTCTGTGATGGAGACCCAGAGTGCATTAAACTCTGCCCCTTTGAAGCTTTAAGCCTCGCAACAATTGAAGAAGTGCCTCACAAGTTTAGGAAAGGAGCGGTCGAGAAGCTTTTACGACAACCAGTTTCAACGGCTGCGGAGAATTGAGATGAAGAACTGGTGAGAAAATGCTTGGATATAACGGAAAAATCCTTCGTGTAAACCTAACGAAAGGAAAAGTTACCGACGAGCCTTTAGAAGAGGAGACTGCTAGAAAGTTTATTGGAGGAAGGGGTTTAGGTGCATACATATTGTTTAATGAACTTAAGCCAGGCATCGACCCCCTTGGACCAGAAAACAAACTTGTCATCGCTACTGGTGTGGTAACCGGAATACCGTTCCCTGGGAACAGCTGCCACGCAGTAATGGCTAAATCTCCCCTAACAGGCATCTGGGGTGAGGCACATGCGAAAGGGTTCTTTGGTCCAGAGCTGAAGTCCGCAGGTTACGATGCAATCGTTGTGGAGGGCAAATCAGGCACTCCTGTTTACCTGTGGGTCCACAACGGCAAAGCTGAGATCCGAGACGCGGGTAACATCTGGGGAAAACTGATCAGAGAAGCCCAAAAAATCGTTAAAGACGAAGTGAAAGATGATAGAGCAGTAGTAGGCTGCATTGGTCCCGCAGGCGAAAACCTCGTCAGATTCGCAAATGTTCTCTTCGATTTTAACCATGCGGCTGGCAGAACCGGATTAGGCGCCGTAATGGGATCAAAAAAACTAAAAGCCATAGCTGTCCGCGGAACTGGTAGAGTAAGATATGCTCACGAGGGAAAGTTGCTCGACCTTTTAGTGGAGAAACTTAAAGACAAAGAAGCTCTTAGAGGACCCTATTGGCCTGACGGACTCTACAAGTACGGTTCTATAGCAGATCTGGCCTACTGGCAAGAAACTGGACGCTTACCCACGATGAACTTTAGGAAATGCCTCTTTAACGGGTACGATAAAATATCAGCTGAAACTTTAGCCAAAAGTCCTTACGTGGTTAGACATAACACTTGCCCCTATTGCAGCGTAGCGTGCAATCGAACCCTTAAAGCAACCACTCCCTACGAATTGGACCCAGAATACACCACACCCGAATATGAAAGCGTAGCCGCCCTAGGTTCATTTTGTATGAACGACAACCTAGTATCAGTCATGAAAGCAATCGAGTTGTGCAACAAGTACGGCATGGACACAATTTCCGCTGGAGGAGCCATCGCCTTCGCCATGGAATGCTACGAGAAGGGGAAGCTCTCAAAAGAGAATGTTAAAGGGTTGGGCCTCACCTGGGGAAATCATAAAGCCATCGTTCAACTTGTGGAAATGATAGCGAAAAGACAGGGAATAGGCGATCTTTTAGCTGAAGGCGTGAAAAGGGCGGCTGAAAAGTTGGGTGGCGGAACAGAAGAGTTTGCAATGCACGTTAAGGGTTTGGAGTTGCCTTTTCACGAAGTGAGGGGGATGAAGGGTCACGGACTCGCGTACGCAACATCAAACAGAGGAGGCTGCCATCTCCAAGTGGAAACCGACGACATGTTTGAAGGACAGCTCAGTTCGGAAATAGGAATCGATGAAACAAGGTTTCCGAAAGAATATAGAGACCGACTCTACGCTGGTCCCGAGAAAGTCAGAATAGTTAAAATAATAGGAGACTTGTTTGCTGTCTTCGACTCCCTTGTCGTCTGCAAATGGACAGTGTACCCGTGTGGAGGAACCAAGACTGGAACATTAGTTGACATCGTTTCAGCAGCGACGGGATGGGATTTCACCATAGACGAGCTGATGAAAACTGGCGAGAGAATTTTCAACCTCTGCAGAGCCTTCAACGTTCGAGAGGGAATAACCAGAAAGGACGATAAACTTCCAAAGAGGTTCACAGAGCCCTTACCAGAAGGACCTTACAAGGGTGAAACGTTTCCGCAACATGTGCTTAAAAACATGCTAAACAACTTTTACAGGTTTAGAGGATGGGACGAAAAAACAGGCATCCCCACAAGGAAGAAGCTTGAGGAACTAGAACTGGAGCACGTAGCGGATAACCTAGAAACTCATGGGATAATACCGTCAATTCCAAAGCGTAAAAAATGATGCTTTGCGACGTCAACTAAGTTTGAACAAGTTTTTTATATTATTCGCTGCAACATGTTCTCTAAAATAAATTGAGAGAAGGTGTTGGGTGAACCGAAGTGAAGTTGGAGATTTCTCCTGAAAAATGCACGGGATGCTCGCTATGCGCCGCTGTCTGTTCAGCAAGGCTTGTGGGAGAGTTCAGCCCATCGAAATCCGCTGTGTATGTGGAGTCCCTTCTACCCGAAAAAGTGGTCATACGTCCCTACGTGTGCATTCAATGCGATGAACATCCCTGCGTGGAATCATGCCCTGTCGAAGCAATAGTTGAGGACAAAGAACTCGGGATTTACGTGGTTGACAAAGAACTTTGCACAGGTTGTGGAGCCTGCATCGAAGTCTGCCCATACAGCGGCCTGAGACTTGACCCCTCTAAGACATACGCGATAAAATGTGACGTGTGCAGGGGAAAACCCAGATGCGTTGAAATATGTCCCACACAGACCCTTAAAACAGCTGAGTAGGTGAAAAGAAAATGCCTGGAGGATATGTTGGTAAGATACTGCGTGTAGATCTGAGCCGCGGAAAAACTTCTTCAGAAAACCTGAACTTAAAATGGGCGAGACTGTTCATTGGCGGTAAAGGCTTGGGCGCAAAATACCTATACGAGGAGCTGAAACCCGGAACAGACCCTCTTTCACCCGCTAACGTTTTGATCTTAATGACCGGCCCCTTAGTAGGCACCACAGCACCGTGCGCTCCTAAGTACGCCATTTTCACGAAGTCCCCTCTGACAGGCACTTTCCTAGACAGCTACATGGGCGGCTATCTTGGTGCAGAATTAAAGTTCGCTGGCTTCGACGCTGTAATAATAAAAGGGAAGGCTAAGAAGCCGGTGTACCTCTGGATCACCGACGGCAAAGCTGAAATCAGAGACGCAAAAGACCTTTGGGGTTTAGATGTTCACGAGACTGAAAAACGGATCAAAGAAGAGCTTGGTGACAAAGAAGTTAAAGTTGCTGCTATTGGCCCTGCAGGCGAGAATCTTGTGAAGATAGCTTGCATCACCGTGGATCTCTACAGACATGCTGGCAGAGGGGGAGGAGGAGCCGTCATGGGCTCTAAGAACCTGAAGGCAATCGCTGTTCGGGGACATCAAGGGATACGTGTGCCTAACACTGAAGAATTCATCCAACTCTGCAAAAATATCACAAACAATGATGTATTGACTGAGGCCAACTTGTGGGCCAAGACTGACGGCACGCCATGTTTCCTTCCAATGACACAGGAAGGAGGAATTTTGCCCACTAGAAACTTTCAAATGGGCGTATTTGAGCACGCAACTGAAATAGACTCTGAGGCTCTTAAGAAGAAAATACTTGTCCGAAGGAGAGCATGTTATGGCTGCCCGCTTGGCTGTGGCAACATAACCCAAGTTAAGGACGGCCCATTTGCTGGCACACTGGTGGAAGGCCCAGAGTACGAGACCCTAGCGTTGGCCGGTTCAAACTGCTACATCAGCGAGTTAGAAGCTATAGCGAGATACAACCTGCTGTGCGACAAACTGGGCTTGGACACAATATCCACTGGCGACGCCATAGCCTTCGCCATGGAATGCTACGAAAAAGGAATAATCACCAAGAAGGATACGAATGGACTTGAACTAACTTTCGGCAACGTGAAAGCCTATGTGGAGATGCCAAAATTAATCGCCTACAGAAAAGCGATAGGAAACCTCCTAGCCGAAGGAGTGAAGAGAGCGGCGGAAAAAATAGGGAAGGGATCTGAGCGCTTTGCGGTTCAGGCTAAGGGACTGGAATATCCAGGATATGAACCTAGAGGATCAGTAGGCATGGCGTTAGCATACGCCACCTCAGACAGAGGAGCTTGTCACATGAGAGCTTGGCCAGCGAACATTGAGGTGTTCGGAGGTGGGGATCCCTTCACCACCGAAGGAAAGGCACAATTGGTGATAAATGATCAAGATCTATACTGTGCGAAGTGGAGTCTCGTTGTGTGTGACTTCTACGCTATAAAATACGAAAACATAGCTAGACTCGCCTCTGCGGCGACAGGTTGGAAGTTGAGCGTAGACGACGTGAAGGTTATTGGAGAAAGGATTTGGAACCTAGTTAGAATGTTCAACGTGAGAGAAGGGTTCACGAGGAAGGATGACACCCTACCTTACAGAATGGCAAACGACCCGCTGAAAGGAGGTAAAGCTGACGGACACGTGGTGAAGCCCGAGGACTTCAACAAAATGCTTGACGAATACTACAGACTGAGAGGATGGGATAAAGAAGGCCGTCCAACAAAAGAGAAACTGAAAGAACTCAACCTCATATAACAGTTGATGAAAACTAAGTCTCACAGCAGAGACAATGATCTTGAGATAAGAGGCTTCAGCGAACTATTCTGTGTTGTTTGACGTTAAGGTTAATATCGAGAGAAAGCTTTAGAGAGTTGGTGCAGCCCGGGATCTGCTTAGCCCGGTGGAGGAGGAAAGCTCCGCCGAGTGTAGTGGACAAGCAAGGATTGGCCTGGGGAACAGGTTTCCCTTGAGTAGCGGGCTTTGGACCCGCCGACGGGAGTTCGAATCTCCCCCGGGCTACCACTTCAAAATTTTGTTTCAAGGTCATTTTGGGGATATTTTCGGAATAGAACGTTCCAATGGTTTTCGTTCTTTGCTTGGTCTCTCTATTTGTGAAGAATATGTATTATGTTACACGCATAAGAAGAATCAACTTAACAGGTATTCTCGAGGCCGAGAAATCCTATTTTTATATAGGTAATTTATGGAAGAGGGCAGCCTCAACTTTTTCTTGTAAAGTTGTGGATCTACATTCGTCTCTATGTCCTTCATATAAATCTCTCCTAAATTTTGTTTTTTGGCTATCTGCAAGTAGCCTACTTTGTTTGGATTGATCCCCATTAAGTAAGCAACGACTGCGTCGCAACTTATTGGATTTTCAGAAGCTAATATTAAGCCTATATGAATAGGAGTCCCCCGTATGGGTGCATCTCCCTCGCTTGCAACAATAGCATCGATGACCCCAAGTTTCGGCGATAATTCTTCATAGAGTGCAATTAAGCGGCGTTCAAACTTGCTGAGCGCTGACCAATATTCGGGGAGAACTGAAAAATCGCACTCTGAAAGCTCAGCATGGATTTCCCACTTCGTTGCCGTTTCATGGCTCGGTGTCGGCTTAGGCTCTAAACAACCCATAAGATTTTTCACACATGCAGAGATCGTTGTGAATTCATGAGTCTTAAGCGCCGGCACTGTAATTAAGTAGTCAGCATCAAGTGCCCTTTTTGCTACACCAAACACTTTATCGTAAAGCTTAACCTTTTCAAAAATATCAGTATTTAAATCGAAGAGCTTAACCCCGTATTTACTCTCAAGCTTAAAGTAGCCAGCAAACTCAAATAACTTATATGTCGAGTCAGGCATTAGGCGTGTCGAACCGCAACAACCCTCAGCTATGGTTATATCCCCTTTATCCTGAAAATACTCAACTATGCCCTCAACCACCCTGAAATCTGTATTTTCCCCTTTATCCCTTACATAAGAGGCCAGATTAGGCTTCATCAGTATGTTAGAGCCGGTGACTTTCGGATTTAATCTCTCTAAGGCTTCAATGGTTGCTTCTCTGGCCTTTCCACTTGTTACTACAACATAGCTTTTCATAGAGAAGTGAAAGATGAATTCAGACCTTTAAAAATATGCTTCTTAGCCTCTTAGTTGGAGCCTATTTTAAACTTTTTTCTGGTTAACAAAGAAAGAATCGGAAGAATCACATTTCTGTCAAAAAACCATAAATAATCTATCTTATATATATGGATTTATGTCAAAATACTTAAAAGAGGCCTGCGGCGTTTTCGGAGCGCAGGACTTCGAGCGCAGCAAGGTTTTTCCGCACATCTACTGGGGACTGAGGTCCCAAAATCACCGTGGTCACCAGTCGCACGGCTTTCTCACGTTTGACGGAAAGTTCCACGTTTATAGGGGTTTAGACCTGGTTCCAAAAATAGGAAGAGGGGAATTTCAGGAATGGCTTGACAAGTTGCCGGGGCACGTGGGCATAGGGCACATCCGATACACAACCTCCGGAGGAACAGATGAACAATCTTTGGTGAGGGGTGCCCAACCACTATTAGTTCAGTCGGAAAAAACGGGAGTTGCAATATCGTTTAACGGCAACATTGTTAACAATTCTCAATTAAGAAGAGAGCTTAAGGGGAAATTCCCAGATTTTTCCTGCGAATGTGACGCAGACCTAATCTGCAGAAAACTCTTTATGGGGATGGAAAACGGCGATCTAACCTCATCAGTCAGAGCCTGTATGAGAGAAGTGGAAGGTTCCTTCTCTATTGCCGGGGTAACCAAAAACGGGGAACTCTTCGCATTCAAGGACCCTCACGGCATAAGGCCGCTCTGTTGCGGCCACAGCAAAGACCACAAGACATACGCGATATCTTCGGAAACCGTCGGTTTGGACATTAACGAATTTGAACACGGTTTCGAGATAAGGCCAGGAGAACTCGTGATCGCATCGGAACAAGGTTTTACACGAGAGCAACTCCTTAGAGGCGAGAAAAAGGCGCTCTGCAGCTTTGAATTTGCATACTTTTCCAGACCAGACTCGAAGCTAGGGAAGAAGCACGTTTACGAGGTTAGAGAAGACTTTGGAAGAAACCTGGGAAGGGAGTATTCTGAAATCGCAAAAAAGGTGGACATGGTCATTTCAATACCCGAAACCGGCGATGACGCTGCGTATGGGCTTCACGAAGAAACTGGTGTGAGGTGGGAACGAGCCTCAAGAAGGCATAGATACGTGACCGAACGAGCGTTCATCCTGTTGCAACGTGAACGGTACAACACCATAGACAGAAAAATCAACATCCTTGACCGCAAGATCCGAGGAAAGAGCATTGCTGTGGTTGAGGACAGCATCGTTAGAGGAGACACCACCAAAGTGATCATAGAAAAACTGCGCAAACAGGGAGCAAAGAAGATTCACGTGTTCATCACGTTTCCGAGAATAATAAGCCCATGCTTCTACGGGATTGACATGGCAACCTACGGTGAGTTGATAGGGTCCAGATATGGTCCTGACGAAATTGCTAAAATAATAGGTGCAGACACCGTGAACTACCAGTTGCTCGACGATTTTGTTAGAGCCACAGGCCTGAAGAGAGATGAACTGTGTTTGGGATGCATCACAGGGAAGTATCCCACCCCGCTAGCTCAAAAGATGGCAGACGAAATGAAAGAAAAATTTGAGAGAGGGTTTAAAGAAACCGGAAGAATATATGAAGCCGGTAGTTAAACATCAGTTGACGGTGGCTGGAATGGAAAGAGTGGGCATTCTGGTCGTCTGCTACGGTTCGAGAGGAGTCGCCATGGTGGACGCTTTTAGTCGCAGCCTAAACTACTCCACCGAAATCTACGTTGCAGACAAGCAGAGGAGCCCCTTCAACGCGGAAAAGGCTAAGGAACACGCTGTTATTCCCGATCTCGATGTGGAAAAGATTTGCAAGTTTGCCAAGAAACACGAAAAACGAATTGATTTTGGAATAGTTGGCCCTGAAAAACCAGTAATTGACGGTGTCAGGGATGTTGTTGAGAAGGAAACAGACATACCCATGATCTGCCCAACTAAAGAGTATGCCATCGAAGGAAGCAAGGTTGCACAGCGACGCCTGTTTCAGGAAGTTACACCGGAAGCAAACCCAAGTTTTAGAGTGTTCGACCCAAAAGATTACGACATTATAGGCGAAGTGAAGAGAGACGTTAACGCGTGGCTAGACGAGCTCAACGATCAGGTGGCCGTAAAGCCTGACCGCCCCGCTGCGGGAAAGGGCGTCGGCGTCTGGGGCGACCACTTCAACACTCGCGAACAGCTGTTCGAGCACTTTCTATCCAACTACGAGCACGGTCCGGTGATAGTGGAAGAAAAAATTGAGGGCGAAGAATCCAGCTTCCAAGCGTTCTGCGACGGAAAACACTTAGTATCATTGCCAGAAACACGCGACTACAAGAGAGCGTTCGATGGAGATAAAGGACCTAACACTGGCGGAATGGGCTCCTACAAAGATGTAGGAGACTGGCTACCGTTCATGACATCGGATGACAAAGAAAGAGAGATTCAGATTGTAAACAAAATCTTCAAAAAGTTAAAGGGGAGAGGCAGCAACCCAGGATTGCGCGGCATCCCCTTCTACGATGCGTTTATACACACGGGGAGAGGACTAAAAATTCTGGAAAACAACAGCAGGCCAGGTGATCCAGAGATACAGAATCTCTTGCCAATATTGAAGGACGATTTTGTGGACGTGTGCTTCAAAATACTCGACGGAAACTTGACGCGAGTCGAATTCGAAAAAAGGGCAACGGTCGTAACCTACAAGGCGCCCCCAAACTACGGCGGGTTTAAGGACGTCTTTCCTCAGCGTGTAGATTCGATCGACGCTGATAAGCCAGTGGATTTGAGCGGGGCGTACAGATTAACTAAAAAGTATGGAGATAGGATAAGAATCTATCCGGGTTCAATGGAACTGAGAGACGATGGACGAACCTACGCCCTCGGCTCCAGAACAGTTTGTGTAGTCGGCATCGGAGAGAACATAGAGAGAGCGAGAGAAATTTCGTTAGAGGGAGTCAAAGCCATTAAAGGCGGGTCGCTCTGGTTCAGAACTGACATTGCATCGAGAGAGCATATAGAAAAAAGCGTGGAACACATGAAGAGACTGAGGAACCAGTAGTGAAGGCACAGACACCTCAACAGAGGAGGCTTTTCATCTCCGATTGTGAAGGCCCAATTTCAAAAAATGACAACGCCTATGAACTCGCCGGGCACTTCATCCTAGACGGAGACTCTTTCTTCGCTCTAGTTAGCAAGTACGACGACGTTCAGGCGGACATTGTTAAGAGACCGGGATACAAGGCTGGAGACACCTTACGGCTGATACTGCCCTTTCTAAAAGCGTATGGAGCAACCAACGAAAAAATAAGGAAATTTTCTGCCAAACATATTTTGTTGGTTCCCGGCGCCAAGGACACGCTAAGTTTTGTTAGCAACTTAATGCCCTCTTTCATTGTAAGCACTAGCTATGAACAGTACATACATGCGTTGTGCAGTGTGGTAGATTTCCCGCGTGAGAACGTTTACTGCACCAGACTGGATATAGACAAGTACAGAGTCGACAAGGAAGAAGTTGAGCGGTTAAGGCGACTCAGAGGAGAAATAACCGCTATGCCGATGATAGAGATTCCCGAAGGCGCTGTTTCACTCAACGACTTTTCCGCAAGAGACCAGAAGACCATTAGAAGATTGGACGAGATATTTTGGAAAGAAATCGCTGAGATGGAATCTGGCAAGATGTTGGAAGATGTTAATCCTGTTGGTGGGTTTGAGAAAGCGCGCGCTGTTAAAGATATTGTGGAAAAAACCGGGAGTAGCTTTCGCAATGTGATGTATGTGGGAGACAGCATCACAGACGTTGAACCATTTCGGTTAGTGAGAGAGAAGGGAGGATTAACTGTTTCTTTTAACGGCAACAGCTACGCTGTACGAGAGGCTGAAGTCGCAGTTCTTTCCAGCAACACAATCGTAACCTCAATTCTCGCTGATGCCTTCGGCAGGTTTGGCAAAACCCACGTCGTGAAGTTGGTTGAAGAATGGAGCTATTCAGCGTTAAAACGGCATCGCATCACTCCTGCACTACAAAAACGGATAATTGAGTCGTATCCTAAGACTCTTCCTCAGGTCGAGATGATAACTCCTAACAACAAGGAGAGACTGATGAAGGAAAGCAGCGCCTTCAGAAAAACAGTCCGAGGAGAAGCTATAGGAAAGCTGGGATAAACTTAAAATTGAGGTGAACTTTGTGGTCGTCGAGGTTGAAGACACCTACGCAGAAGCCTTTGAAGGCCTGTACTCACGAATTCTAATCACCGCCGACGAAGAGGAAATGCTAAAGAAAGCCGCTGAGGACTCCACAGCCACCCCAGCAGTGGTCATCGGCAGAATCGAAGGAGGGATTGAAAAATGGTTAGGCGAAGACGAGACGCCCGATCGACGCAAGGGCGCCATAGTACAGTTTTGGGGAGGCATCGATGAAAAAAGGCCTCTCAACGATTCGGTTAAAAAGTTTGAAATCGAGTTGTCCTACTCCATACGTCAGAACATACTTGTTAAACCCTTCACTGCTGTCTTCGATGCTCTTCCCAACCCGGAAGGGAAGATTGACACCATGGAGCGGATAGGACACTGTGGAGACGGATTTGAGTGGGAGGAGAAAAGCTACAGACGCGACTTAATCACAGTTCCTATCATGGTGCCCGACTTCCGAATAGAGCGCTATCTAGGCTATGGGCGAGGAGTGATGGGAGGCAACTTCTGGTACATGTGCAAAACCAAGGAGGCGGTGACGGAGGCAGGAAGAAAAGCCCTCAAAGCCATAAGCCAAATAGAAGGCGTCGTCACACCCTTCGACATCTGCTCAGCCGGCTCAAAACCAGAAACCAAGTTTCCATGGATAGGACCCACAACCAACCACCCCTACTGCCCAACCCTCAAGAAAAAACTGGGAAACCAGTCGAAGGTTCCAAACGGCGTCAACTACATTCCAGAAATCGTGATCAATGGAGTATCCATCGATGCTGTTAAAGAAGCCATGAGAGTTGGCATCCGCGCCGCCATGACTGTAAAAGGCGTGAAAAAAATATCTGCTGGAAATTATGGAGGAAGGCTCGGAAAATACAAGATCTATTTGCGAGAGTTGTTTCTATGAATCTGGATATCATTTGTTTTGGCGCTTTAAACATGGACAAACTCTACCGAGTGAACCGAATAGCTAGGGAGGAAGAAGAAAGCTTCATTACAGACTTCAAAGAGTCTCCTGGAGGCTCCGCCGCAAACACTGCAGTAGGCTTGGCGAGACTGGGGCTAAGAACTGGTTATATAGGGAAGGTTTCCAACGATCGTGAGGGCAAGCTTCTCCTAGAAAGCTTCGAAAAAGAGGGCGTCGACACGGGTGGAATAATAATTTCTAGGGAAGGTGGAAGCGGGTTTGTCATAGGCTTTGTTGATGAAGAAGGTGAAAGAGCCCTTTACGTGGATCCAGGGGTCAATGACACCATTGAATTTGAGGAGATTAATCTGGAGTATGCTGGTTCCGCCGAGTTTCTACATTTAACGTCTTTTGTTGGAGAGAAACCCTTTAAAGCTCAGAAAAGACTTGTGGAAGCCCTCTCCGACATTAAGGTAAGCCTTGACCCCGGAGAACTGTACGCAAGAAAGGGACTGGAAGCCTTGAAACCCATAATAAAGAGAACTCATATCACTTTCTTAAATGAGAACGAAATGAAGCTACTTACTGGAAAGAGTTACAGAGAAGGCTCGAAGGCTCTATTGAACATGGGTTTAAACGTAGTCGCTGTTAAGCTGGGCAAAATGGGATGCTACGTTACAGACGGCAAAGAAACTCGTTTGATTGAACCCTACAAAGTCAGGGTTATGGACACCACAGGCGCTGGTGACGCTTTCTGCGCCGGCTTCCTATATGGACTGATTAAAAATAAAGATCTATACGAGTGCGGGAAGCTTGGAAACTTTGTTGCATCCCGTTGCATAATGGAGATGGGGGCTAGAGAAGGGCTTCCAAAACTTTCAGATTTGCGTATATAGAATATAAATTAGGGTTAGATGAGGAGTTCTCTAAGAAGACCTGACCTGAAGCGCCAAATAATCTACAAATGCATTTAGGTGAGGGGTTGTGACTACTCCTACTAAGAGTAGATTCAAGAGACTAGTTTGAAAAGGGAGATTGGATATAGAAAAAGAGGGAAGATTAAGCCTGTAAGCGTTAGTCCCGCCCAGCGGATCTTACTCGAAAAGTGAAAGACTGGAACCAGAAGGCTTCAACTGGTTTGTTATTTCACTTTTTCTTTCCTTTCTTTGGTTTCTTCTTCTCCATTGGTTTTTTACTCCTCTTTCTGTTTGCGCGCGCAGCAAAATTGATTTAACGTCTACACTTTTGTTTGCATTCCCTTGAGTTCTTCCAGGCGTCCTTTCACGATCTGGGCGATTTCGTTTCTGAGTTTCTCTCCGTGCGTCTCTTTACTTATCTTACGTATCCTCCTAGACAATTCAGCGTCGCCTATGATGTCTCTTATCCACTTCTCAAAGTCCTGACGCTCGAAATGGAAGTTCACCGAGCGAATATCTGCTATCTGAACCTTTTCGCTGAAGTCGGATAGGCTTGTGGCAATATTCTCCGTGGGTTCTCCGAGCCCTCTGAAAAAATGGAATCCCTCGTGGCGAGGAACAGTCCTTGCAATTTTCGACATAGTTGCCTTATCTAAAACTGTCTTCTCAGCCTTAGGCTTTTTCGCCATTTCCAAATTTGCCTCAAACACGCGCGTAGGAGATTTATAGGATGAGAGAATAAAAATTTTGCGGCACGCCACGCAACTTTTGTAGCCAAGAAGCTTCAGAATCTAAAGGCTTATGTGAATACTTTCATATATTGCGCCGTTGGAAAGCGACAATGTTATATCACCAACAAAGGACATACTCCTCAACGTTAAAGAGTTTCTTGGTCATAGAAAAAGTTCAAGGAAACTATAATTTCTCCACCAAATATTCAACCATAGATTCGAAGATTAACCGCCCGTCTCCATATTTTGACGGCCTTTCCATCTTCGTCCAGTCCGGCGACTGCCAACCGTAATAGGCTCTTTCTGGATGGGGCATTAATCCAAAAACGGTTCCATCTGAATTGCAGATGCCAGCAATATCGTGAAAGGATCCATTGGGATTTGTTGGATATCGCAGCTCCGCGAATTCGCCTCTTTCGTCGCAGTATCTAAAGACGAGTTGGTCGTTATTGTAGAGCCTCTCTAGGCAACGCTTCTCATTCTCTTTTGGGAAAACGAATCTTCCTTCAGCGTGGGCCACAGGTATTCTCAGAACCCTTCCCTTCGGGATTTTTTTAGTGAAAATGCATTTGCCAGAGTTTTCGTGTCTTAGGTAAACCCAGTTGCAGTAATATCCTATCTGGATGTTCGTGGCTAAGGCGGCCTCTGGAAACTCAGCTATTCCTTCAAACCCTGGCAACAGACCGCTTTCCACCAAAACCTGAAAGCCGTTGCAAATCCCTAAAACAGGCCTCTCCTCCTCAACGAACTTTTTTAGGTCGTTGCCAAGTTTGGCTAAAGCTTCTTTTGCCCAGATGGCTCCAGCCCTCACATAGTCTCCGTGGGAAAAACCGCCTGGAAACACGAGGGCGCTGTAGTCCAGCAGATTTCCCTTTTTGATTATCTCGTTGCAGTGCACGACTTCCGCCTTAACTCCTAGGTCGTTGAAGGCTCTTTTGGTTTCTGCGTCGCAGTTGGTCCCGGCAACCCTCATTATGCAAATGTTGATTTCTTCCTTCTTCATATTCATCCACCAAAGGTGCTCTTCCAAGCGTCTCTCAACTCGTCTAAGCGAACGTTGACCACTTGTTCATCGTTTAAACCGTAGATAGAGAGGAAATCATCGTTTTTGACTTGGCCAATTGTCGAGCAGACGGTCCCTTTCATTAACTCTTCAAAATCTTCTCTGTGTTTCTCCGGAACTTCCACTAAAAATCTGCTGTTGGATTCCGAAAAGAGTATGTGATCATTTCTTCTTGTGCTCCTTGCTCTTGGAACCCTTTTTAGATTCAATTGTATTCCGTATCCTCCGCTGAGGGCCATCTCAGCAGCCGCCACGGCTAAGCCCCCTTCAGAAAGGTCGTGGCATGATTTAATGTAGCTGGAGTCGATTGCCTCTATAATCGAGTTTATAGTTCTTTTGGCTTGGTCCACCCTAACTTTCGGGACAGTTTTCCCGATGAAACCCCTCAGCTTATAGTATTCTGAGCCGCCTAACTCAGGATGGGTCTGACCAACTATGTAGATCAGATTTGCTGGTCTCTTTGTATCCGCGGAGACGGTCCTTCTCACGTCTGGAATTATTCCTACTGCAGTGATTAGGAGAGTTGGGGTGACTGGAATTGAGAGGTCTAGTCCAACCCGCAATTCGTTGTAGAGACTGTCCTTTCCTGAGATGAAGGGCGTCCCAAATGCCTTCGCGAAGTCATAGCAGGCTTGGCACGCCCTAACCAACGAGCCTGTCCTATCCGGTTTTTCCGGGTTACCCCAAGTGAAGTTGTCCAGCAGCGCAATTCTTCTTCCACCAACTGAAACGTTATTTCTGATGGCTTCGTCTATGGCGGAGGCAGCCATCCAGTACGGATCAATCTTTCCGTAGTTGGGGTTCATTCCACATGAGATAACGATTCCTTTCCAAGAGTTTGACAGAGGTTTTATGACCGCAGCGTCGCTGGGCCCACTGTACTTTCCATGTAAGGGTTTTAACACGGTGTTCCCCTTAACCTCGTGGTCATAGGTTCTTATCACCGACTCCTTGCTCGCAACGTTTGGGGAGGACAGAATTCTCAACAGGTCTTGAGTTAGATTGCTGGGCTCAGCAAAACTCGGCTCCACGCCACCTGTCCTTTTCCATTTAGAAACCCTTCTGGCTCTCGGTGGGTTAAACAAGAAATGCAAATCTAGGTCAGCTACTTTGTGTCCACGATAATGAACCCGAAGCATTCTGTCTCCGGTAAATCTTCCAACTGGAGTTGCCTCTGTGTCCTCACTCTCAAAGGTATTCAAGACTTTCTGAAGGTTTTTCTCCCTGACAGATAACAGCATTCTTTCTTGTGATTCTGAAACGTAGATCTCCCAGGGGGCCATGCCAAGATATTTTAGGGGAACTCTCTCCAGTTCAACGTGAACTCCGCAGCCCGATCTGTGTGCCATCTCACCTGTGGCGCAGGATAGTCCCCCGCCTCCAAGATCGGTTATGGCAGAGCCCAGTTCGCTATTTCGTATCTCAAGGATTGCGCGCTTGAGTTTTTCTTCCTCTATGGGATTCGCGATTTGAACAGCTGGTCTCGAAATCTCCTCAGACTCCTTTGTTAATTCGGCTGATGCAAAGGTTACTCCGTGAATTCCGTCTCGGCCGGTTCTTCCACCCGCCAAAACAGCGATGTCTCCAGGCCTTGTATCCCTTACAAACTTGTTTGTTGGGAGGACTCCTACACAGCCGCAGTAAACAACAACGTTGCCCACGTAACTCTCGTCAAAGTATATTGCGCCGTTGACCGTGGGAATTCCCATATTGTTTCCGTAGTGTCCTATTCCGGCGACGACTCCCTTAAAGATGTATTTTGGATGTTTTGTTCCTGGAGGAAGCTTTTCATAGTCGTAGTCTATGGGCCCGAAGCCGAGAACATCTATACAGGCTATGGGATCCGCCCAAACTCCCAGTATATCTCTGATAACACCGCCTGTGCCGGTGGCGGCTCCTCCAAAGGGTTCTATGGCTGATGGGTGGTTATGAGTTTCCACTTTCACAGCGATAGCGTAACCGTTTTCAAAATCCACTATGCCCGCGTTGTCTTCAAAAACTGAGAGGCACCAGGGCAAGTTGAGTTCTCTCGTAGCCTTTGCTATGTACTCCTTGAACAAGTTGGCTACGATCAGTTTTCCCTTTGGCGCGACGATGTCGCCCTTGAAAGTTTTGTGGTAACAGTGTTCTGACCAGGTTTGACCGATGGTTTGAAGCTCAACGTCAGTTGGGTTTCTTCTCTTGTTTGAAAAGTATTCTTTGACGCTCTTCATTTCCTCAAGACTTAGGCCGATCCCCAGTTCATTGCTGAATTGCAACAACTCTTTTTCATTTGCTTCTAACACGTTTATATCTGAGAGTTCGAAAGGCAAGTTTCTCTTAATGTAAAGCCGAGTAGTCATTTCACTTCCTCTATGTCGAAACGATAGTTGTCCTTTGTTGGGTTCGCCAGCAACCTCCTACACATTTCATCCGCGTGTTTCTCAGCCTCTTTCAGAGATTTTGCCTGAAGATATACCTCGTAAACCTTACTAACGTTAACCGTTTCCACAGGGTACCTCAACTCTCTCAGGGATTTCGCTGTCGTTTCGCCCTCGGGGTCGGAATGCCCCGGTTTGAGAGAAACCTCAATTCTAACTCGATATCTCATGAGATATCATTAAACGATTAAAAATTTAAGTCTTGCTTACGTGAATTTAAACAAAAATTTTAAAATTTCATTAATTCAATTTTCTCTTTTTTATATAAAACAATAATTTTTCTTGAGTCGGTTGCTCTCCCAATCTGCTCAGCCTCCACGCCGTTCTTTTCAAAACTGTCGATGATACTGTCTCTATAGCTTTTGTCAGCGACAACTGCAAATCCCCATCCCATATTGAAGGTTTTGAACATCTCCTCGTCCCTTATGACGCCTCCCTCCTCTAGCGCGGTTTTCTGGATCAGTTCAAAGACTGGTTGCGGCTTAAAATTGTCAAACTCGAATCCCACTCCTTTAGAGGATTTCATCAGTCTGTCGAACTTCAGGTAGGCGTCGCCAGTGATGTGAACCAGTCCTTTCATTTCATAGTTCTTGGCAACATTTAACACAGGCTTTACGTAGATTCTTGTTGGTTCGAGAACTTCGTAAATGATTTCTCTCTCAAGTCCGTCGGGAATATCGTGTGGCTCGTACTTGCCGCCCCACTGTTTGAAAAGAACTTTTCTTGCTAGTGATATTCCGTTGCTGTGGATGCCAGAGCTTCTTAAGCCAATCACAGTGTCTCCGGGCTTAATGTTGTTTCCGAATACTATGTCTTCCTTGAACAACTCGCCCACGCAGGCGAAAATTACGTCGAAACCCTTTCCTTCCACTATGCCCCTGATGATTTCTGCTACGTCTCCTATCTCTCCACCTGGCACAAAGCATTCAGATTCAGTTGCGCCCTTCACTATTCCTTTCATCAACTCGCCTACCAAATGGGGGTCAGACACTTGGGCGTGGATGTTGTCCACAACTGCTAGTGGTCTTGCACCTGATCTGATCACATCGTTTACCGCCATCGCAACTCCGTCAATGCCGATTGTGTCGTATTTGTTTGCCAGTTGTGCCAAGAGAACTTTGGTTCCGATGATTTCTATGACAAAGTCGAGGTATCGATCGTCGAGGGGGAAGATGTTGCCGTAGGGAAGTTGAATGATTTTTCCGTGTCTACTGAATCTGTAGGTTCGTTTAAGAGCTGTCAAGGCAGCTTTAGACTTTATTCTTAATTCTCTGTCTACTCCTGCCTCCGCGTACGTAAGTTCTCTTGGCATAGAAACCACTCGGCACGTTTCATCTAAAGTTTAGGTAACTATTTCTTGAAGTTGCTTGCTCTTCCAAGTTCTCCTTATTTCCAGAGCTATCCGGTCGCCCATGCTCATCCTTCTCTGATACTTCGCGTTGGCGTACTGCGAGCCGATCCCCATGTGGGTGTTCGTTCCACCACCATGTCTCAACGCAACGTCCTGTGTGACTGGAATGTGCATGTAGGCTTCTTTTCCTTCTGGAACATCGTACAAGCCGTATTCAACTGCCATGCCCGGTCCTATCTTATCCCACGTGATGAGAGTTTGCAGACACCAAGCGCTGATTATCCCTGGGGGCTCGTATTTTCTGGTCGCCAGCAAGAAAGCATCCGCGCACCTGTGTACATCCTTGAGCAATGATTCTCGCAGACTCATGGGCGCGTGGCAGGTTACTTCGAAGGAGGGAATCTTCTTGACCTTTAGCTGGACATCAACAGGGAGCCTCCTCAAGCCGTCAAGGATTGTTTCTCTCCTCTCATCTATAGAGAGGAACTGATTTGCTAGGCAAGCTCTCGCATCCTCTAAGCTTACCTTGTACAGTTTTGCGTACCAGTCATCGACGTCTCCCCAGTCTTGTTTTGCGTCTAGTGGTGAGAAGAAAAAGTTGAAGTTTGCATGGGGACCGAGGACTATCTGCTCAGCTCTAGCTCTCTCCAAACTTTCCTTACTGAGATTTCCGACTTCCATCTCCTTCTCAACTTTCTCCTCCAAATCGTTGGAGTCTGCTGCAAAGATGAATTCCCTTTCAAACTCTCTGTGCGCATGCTCTGCTTTCAGCAGAATAGGCTCATCAATGGGCTCTCTAAACTTTATGCCCCTCCTATGAACTTCATATTTATACGATTTCGGGCACGGGATGCCCGCCTTCTCGGCAAACCAGTAATAGTCTCTCTCAATTTCCCCTCTGTTCTCGATTTTCAAAAGCTTCCTAGACCCCACAATCGGCACTGCAAACTCGTTTTCGATGACACTGCAATACGAGTCTCCACCAACGTACACTGAAAAAGCCCTGTTCGGAATCTGGAGGCATTCCAGATCGATCAAGTCGTCCACGTACTTAACGATGTCGGAGTATTTGTCTAAAATTATAATGGCGCTTTTCCATTCGCCCCTCCCTTTTATGTCAGCGGGGTCTTTTACAACAATTATGTCTCTACGAGTCAGAGCTGGCAGATCTTCCACGACTTCGTCTGGCTCCCCAACCATGGGATTTTGAAGGTAAATCCTTGCCCTCTGAGGAGTTGTGTAGATTATGCTTCTGAAACCGTAGTCTCTCTGCCCCAGCCAGGCGTCAAGTGCGGAGTGAGATCCTAGGTTGAGACCAACTGGTTTTCGATAGGATTTGGCAATCTCTTGCATCTCTTTCCTTTCTATAACCAATTCTAAACCCCTCACAAAGCGAATTTAATTAAAACTTTCTTCTAGTTAATCTTTCGTATGCTTCGATGTATCGTTGACTTGTTTTTCGTATTATTTCTTCAGGTAAGATAGGCTTGGTCAATTGTGTTCCCGGCGTTGGTTGATTTTTGTCCCAACCCTTCACTTTTTCAAGGTAGTCTCTCACAATTTGTTTATCGAAGCTCTCCTGCACCTTATTGGGTTGGTACTTGCTTGCGTCCCAGAACCTACAGCTGTCTGGCGTTTCCGCTTCGTCAGCCAGGATTATCTTTCCCTCCTCGTCTATCCCAAATTCGAGTTTGAAATCTGCGAGAATGAATCCAGCTCTCTCCGCATCCTTTAACATCAACTCGTTTAATTTCAGTGTAATTTTTTTAATTTGAGCAATCTCGCGGGTTCCCAGCCATCCCCTAGACACTATCTCCTGCTCAGTTAGCGGTTCGTCTTTGGCTTCAAACTTTGTGGTGAACTCGACCACGGATTCGGTGAGCCTTGCAGCTAAAACGGGGTCTGTTTCCTTCGGAAGCTGAACTTCACCGCTTTGGTATCGTTTCCAGTACGAACCGTAAAGATAGTTTCTCCCTATCACTTCGATTGGTATGAGAAAAAGTTTCTTAACTAGCATTTTATTGGGGTCGAGAACCTCTATCATGTGCGTCTCAACACCATAATCTTCACAGTTTGAAAAACAATGTGCGGATAGACGACAGAGAACTTGACCTTTGTACGGAACCCTGTCAGCTAACATCACGTCATGAGAAGACAACCTGTCCGTGTAAACGAACAGAAGCTTTCCGTTGCCAGCATCATAGATGTCCTTGACTTTCCCGCTTCGCAAAAAACGTTTTTCTAGCCAGTTCATTGTTTCGCCTCTGCTAGTCTTTTTTCTAGGACAGAAACTTTCTTTCCTTTCACCTCGTTGTCGGCGGTGTTGACTTCTCTCTTCTTTTCTAGTTGATACTGGTAAACTTTTTCGGATAAGGCTGAGTTTTCTAGTCCAAGCATTTTTACCGCTGCCAGGGCTGCGTTCTCCGGGTTAAGAACAACAAGGGGGGCGACTCCACTTGGTGTTCTTAGGGAGGAGTAGATGTCTACACCTCCGAACTTCTCCGAGTATGGTGGGCAAGCTATAACGGGGTGTCTCGTGTTTGCGTCCACGAGACCAGAAAGGGCGTTAGACATACCAGCAACCGTGACGTAAACAATACTGTCTCCAGACCGTTCATACTCTCCTAAAATATCCATCAGCTCTCCTGGAGTTTTATGCGCCGAGGCTATCCTATACTCATAGTCAACGCCAAAATGTTCAAGCACCCGACCTATAGGAGCGGCGAAGCTCAGGTCGCTTCTAGAGCCCATTATGATGACAACTCGTTGCTTGTGCATGGTCCATATATTTAAGAAAAAACTATATAAACGCAAAGGATGAACCGTCTTTTACGATTATCAAAAAGTTTGACGGAAAACAAGACAGTAGAAGTTTAAAAGTTAAATACAGATTGTTTAAATTAATGTCTGAGGAGATAGCTAAATGTCTGAGTGCGGAGCGAAGAAAAAGAAGGTAGCGAAGAAAGGCAAGACCTGCGCATGATCTGAGTATCCAAGTCTCCTTTCTGAAGGCTTACGCCTTTCTTAAGTATATTACTTAGATACTGTGATTGCTGTGTTTTCTCATTACTCTTTAAACATCAGTAAGGTTGCTGCAAAAAATCCTAAGGCTGAGCCGTACAGAAAAGTTGCGGCTGGATTAATATGTTGCCATAGCGCCCCAGCGATTATACTCGATGGTAAGGTTGCCAACCCGATGGTGGTATGGAAGGTTCCTAACGCTGTTCCGCGCAGTTCTTTCGGTGCAAGATCTGAAATGAATGCCCTCTGGTTAGCCTCAACCATTGCATAAAAGAGACCGTATAGGGCGAAGAGCACAACCAGCGAAACCAGGGAAGAAGAGAAAGCGAAGCCTAGGCAGGTGAGCCCAAACAGCAGATAGCCGATAAGTAGGATGGCTCGTCGACCCATTTTGTCGGACAATATGCCCATTGGGAAAGAAAGTGAAGCGTAAACAATGTTAAACCAAATATAGAGAAGCATGGACATGGCGAATGCGGTTCTTTCAGTGAGAAGCCCAGCGAAAAGCTGTTGAGCCTTGAGCAGGAAAAACATGTAGGTAAAGTTTCCGAGAGCAAATATTGTTGCGATAGCAATGAACAAGCGGAGAGGATGGGGCAAACCTGCTAAACTAATTGTCAACGTCACCTGTCTCGCCTTGGCTCTCCTCTCCTTCACGAAGTATAGCGGTATCAAAGCTGAGAACGCTAAGAAGGCTGCCAGAAATATTATCACTTTAAATTCTAGTTTTATGGACCAGAACAGGACAAGTGCTAAAGCTGAGCCTGCAATGGCGCCGCCAGTGTCTAAGGCCCTGTGCAAGCCAAACGCCTTTCCCCTCATTTCTTCTTTTGAATAGTCAGCTATCATGGCGTCTCTTGGCGCATCCCTTAGACCCTTCCCTATCCTCTCTAACGGTCTCAAGACCAACACATGTTGCCAAACACCTGAAAAGGATAGAAATAACTTTGAGACTGAAGATGTCAGGTACCCGGAGGAAACGAAAATTTTCCTCTTCCCAGACTTGTCTGACCAGTAACCGGAAAAAACCTTCAAAAAGCTGGCTACGCTGTCTCCTAAGCCTCCTATCAAGCCGATAGCCAATTCTGTTCCACCTAACGCCGCTATAAAGAAGGGAAGGATGGGGAGAACCATCTCACTGCTTGTGTCTGTTAGGAAACTTACTAACCCTAACAAAAGGATGTTCGCGCTAATCCCAAAGAGACCTTTCATATGATTTTCATTATCCCTACGCAAGCCATGTCACTCTCCTCCCAATCATTCAGTTTTTAAGCATCGAGTACTTTGGAGATGTGCGAGTGCCTAATCTTATAAAATTCTTTTGAGGCTTTCGATGCTGAACCATGTGTTGGCACAACCGTTCTTGATGAGGGGGACAGCTTGACCCCGTAGACCATTGTTTCCAATGTAGTCTCCTCCTACCTTCAGTTCCTGGCTGCATGCAACTCCCACAACTCCCCGGTATGAGTGGTTCTTCAGTATTTTGGGGATGCAGGAGCTGCCGGCGAGAACGTAGACATCGTATCCTCTTTTTCTTCCCAGCGCGGTTGCTTGGTTAACAAGGCAGTCCGATGAGCATTGGGCGCAGTGGTAGGAAGGGACTTCGGGGTCGAAGCGCGCTTGACACTGGTTGTCCATGTATTTCCTCGAGCAGTGGGGAAGGAAAAGCGCTCTTTTTCTTGTTTCCAGAAACTTCTCTCTCTCTGAGAGGTTTCGGGTGTATATGTCCACTAGGTCTTCGACGAGCGTGAGGGCGTCGGAGATATCTAAGCCTGTGATTTCGCGGATTCTAAATTTTTCAGCCAGACTTCGCGCTTTCTCTCCGATTCTTCGGTGCATGTTTTTTTCAGTGGCGACTCTGGCGAGTTCTTTGAAAAATGATTTGGATATTTGTGATAGATCAAAGCTGAATCCATAGGGCATGTCTCTAATGTCGTCGTTCTAAGCGTTTAAAATTAACTGTTTAAGGCGTTGGACCTAGCTTTTCTGGCAATCTTTTCATTGGCATTTGTTATTTCTACTAGAAGTTGTTCATAGAATTGTTTTCCTTAGGGGCTTAAATAATTGAGGTTGCTTAATTTTATCTTGAAAGGAGAAGACGGGGTAACGTTTGGATATTCCTAAACCCAGCATTGTTGTAGGGGTGAATGAAAACTATTACGGAATGTACGTTCCTTTACTGAAGACCATATTCTTAACCTCTTTGACTAACGAATTTAACGTAGAGTGGATACTAAGCCACGAAAATATGCATCACGTTTTGGAACATAGAATAAGCCATGACGCGAGTGTAAAGCTTGACAACGTGGACTTTGACATCTGGGTACTTCTACATCATGATTCAGATGAGACTTCAGATGACCCGTCTAGAGACGAGAACATTCTGAGAAAGATGTGGAGGATCATAGCATCCTTTTTCGCTAAAATTCCCTCCGAAATCTAGAGTGTTGTTTTTGAAAAATATATATGTGTTAAATTTCTGAACGAATTTTGTCTTGATCCGATTCTAGAACTAACTGGTTGTTTCCCTCTTTTCAGTTTCAGAAACACCTACCTAACCCTGACTAATCAATAAATATTGTTTACGCAGTGAATTTCCGCAAAAATCCTAAAACATGAGAATTTACATGCTCGCCTCTTTATCTCTAACCAAGCTGGAATGGATAATCCTTTTTCAGCCTGCTCTTTAGTTGAAACTCTGGCATAAGCTAAAGCGTTGTTCATAAAAACTAGAAGAAGTTGTTTTAAAATTGGTAATTTCTGAAAAGGAATGAAAGCTATTGTGAAAGCTTTCTAATATGATCCAACAATTCACTAACTTCAATTGGTACTCTATCAAGTTCGTTTATTTTACTAGCTATAAGATATGAAAGTTCTTCTCTCTTCACGCTGAACCTCCTACCAAGCTCACCAATGATCAATTTGCCGTCAAATTCTCTTCGCGCCTTGTCTAAATCTTGCACCAATCGCTCAAGTTCTTGTTGTGTCTCCTCTAGCCTCCTTCTAACTCTTTCTACACGTTTCTCCAGAGAAGATTGAACTTTTTGCTTAATATTCTCTGTCAAAGGAAGTTCTAGGTTATATTTTCCATGAAGATCCCTACTGAGTCTTTTTTCGCATTCTTTCTCTTTCAAAGAATGGTCCTTAATGATTTCGCAGATTAATTTCTTTATATCTTCTTTTGATCTTATTCCTCTATTCTCCAGATCTACGGGGCCGATTAATGTTTTTATAGCCTCATATATTGCTTCCTCATCAAAAAGCAAAAAATTTTCAATGCATGCCACTGGCCAGATATGAATCACGTCAAATTTAATTTCGACTTCGCGGTGATGTCCATCTAAAATAGCATGAATCACAAAACCTCTTAATTTAAGTTCAGGGATTACTTTTTCGAAATTCCCGATAAAGCTCTCGATTTCTTTTATACCTGATAGTGGCAATAGAGTAAAATCTTTTTCTATATTTGACACCAACAGCCTTAATACATTCACATCAGTAGGCCCTTCTAAAAGTAGAACTGGTTTGCCTGTGGCAAGTGGGCTGATCTCGCCTAAGAGATTTCGAACAATTCGAAGCTTTTCCTTATCAGTTGAAATCGTTACCAGTTGATTCATGCCAGCGACTTGGTCAGGAAATAACATGATGAAAAGTTCTTCAAATCCGGCTTCGTTAACCAGCGTAGGCGAATGTGTAGTTATTATGAACTGTAATTTCTCTCCTCTTTTTTCAGCTTCTGATACCTGCTCGCGCATATATTCTAAAAATGACCTCTGAAGACTGGGATGCAAGTATTCGTCAGGGCCGTCTATAAGGACAATAATATCTTCGCTTGGTGGGGTCTCCTCTCTAGCTCTCGCAAGTTCATTTTCAATTTTTTTCTCGGTAAACGGAAATAATGTTGCAACAATATCTTTTTCCCCTGAACTCAATTCGTTAAACTCCACTTTTGCACCTAGTCGGTTCACGAAGTAAATTTTGTAATAGTCGCCTTCCAGCTTTACAGATTCAAACTTAAGGTGTAAGAATCGTTCTACAAAATCTCTGAATGGTTTATAAATATCTGAAGGCAAGACGTTTGGTGGAATTTCGCCTCTTTTATCATAGACCGAACGTAGTACGCGGTTAAATTCTATATCAATTTCTGCAAGCCTACGCTTTATATCGGATGAAGAAAAGTCAGGTAGATTTTTAGTTCTAGAAGTCCCAGAGGAAAGATAATGGGGTATCCCGCCCCAATAAGAAGGAAATCCAGGAAAATTGTCTGCTTTCAAAGTCTCTCTGAACTTTCTAGAAGTCATTACTGGATATAACCGATGAAGTTCAAAAGATATAGGTAGTCTGTGAGGAGGCACATACAAAGGGGTTCCCGTTGCCTCGACTTTCACATCGCCCTCTCTTGATAAAGGAATGTTTCTCTTTAGAATCTCTAATAGTGTGGACTTACCCACACCATTTGGCCCGGCTATTATCATTACACAAGGCACTTGATCGCACTCTGCATGTTTAATTATTCCCTTGTTCAATATCTGAAATCGTTTTAGTGGCATAGGCTATCGTCTAATGAAGAAAGCTACTCGCACTTTAAAGAGTTTAGTTTTTAAAGCTAAGTCTCCTTCTCATAAAGTGTTCTGAAACTTGAAATTTCCTAGCTAGTTCTAGAATTGGATCTGGAGATAGTTGACTGTGATAGGAAAACATTAAGTGCATGGTCCTTTAAGACCATGAAACAAAATGTGCAAATGCAGAGGTGATGCAATTGGTTGAACTGTTTGAAGTCTACGTGCTGAACCTAGCGATCACGTTGGCTATGTTCCTCATCCTGACCTTTCGAGCTTGGATCGAGCTGAAGAACTACAGAATAATGTGGAGAGAACTTGAGTGGAGAAAAACCCGTGAAGTAGCGGGGAGAATCCTGAGAGCTGAAAAGGACCTGTTTGCGGGAGTGGAAGGCGGAAAGGAACTGTACAAACTGCTCTGTGAACTGTTCCAAGTAACGGAGAGCCAGTAGAAATCAGAACGACCAGTGATGCCTGAAACCTCTTTTCACAACCATTCACGTCCCTAATTAAAATATGCAGAATTAGGAAACATGCCGACCTTGTCCCATTCTAGTTTACTATAATAAGACAAGGGAGGGGGGGCTGTATAGGGGGTCTAATAAAAAAAGAGAGAAAGTGAAATGCAAAACATCAGTGGAAAGAGTATACACGCCTATTTTTCGATGCCCACCCTGCAGACATAAAGACCGATGTTATGTCAATTGTTTTCTCAGTTCCAAGTAATCCGTCAACATCATTATTCCCTGGATTATGAAGAACAACCCAACTATCCATTGTAGAAGGTCTTTGAATATTATAACCAGTACGCCGAAGACCAAGCATATCACAGCTAAGACTGGCTTAGAAATCGTTACACCAATCCTTTTCAATCCCTTTTCTACCACTTCTGCCATGATCTCTCCTCCGATCACAATTCACAAATAGGATAGTCATCAGGTTTAAAACATTTCGGGTCTACACCGCACCTTTTGTAGGTAAACGATTGGGCTTTTAGACGGATAAATTAATTAGAGAAATTATCCCTCACTTTTCATGAGGTGTAATTGTTGACTGAGACCGCGCCCACTGGCGAGAAGATAGTTGAAAGAAAAGTAATCGTTTACAAAACTCTTGTTGATCCTACCGTGGTAAAGGTTGCTGGAGAGAAGCTGAAAAACAAATTGTTTGTTAGATTTGGATTTCTGAAGCCGAAGCCTGAAGAAATACAATTCGTGTCCATCGACAAGTACTATGAACCGTACATCGTGATTAACGGAAAGTACGTCATTGACTATTACCGCAAGTCCGCCTACACGGTTAATGTTGACGAGAAAGTGCAGGAGGTCATCCTCTTCAACCAAAAACTTAAGCCTGAACCCGCGAAGGGCTACAAGGTGATTAGACTTGAGGGGGAGGAACACCTGCTATACGAGGACAGGGCTTCTCTTATCCTAGACAAAACTGGACGCGAGGTCCCGCTTAAACAGCTGCCCTCCGCTCCCTCCGAAGAACAGCCAAAGAAAATGTTAGCTGAGTTCGGCGAGAATGCAGAGAAGCTTGAAATCGCTTCTGACGCAGATGTAGGCATCCTCAGATCCAAGATCGTTAAGAGACCAACTGATATCAAGCGGGTTATCCTGGAGCTTTTCGAGGTCACAGAGCGCGCTGTAATCTACACTCCAATCTATAAAGTCTTATTTCAAAATGTAAAAACTGGAGAGATGAAGGCTGTAGAATTTGACGGCGTCACCTCCAAGAGAATATCATAAAGATAGCCTTGAAACACCATTTCATGCTTCAACAATGGACAAGGGCGACACGGAAAGGGCGACTTCCACGGCTCTCCTTACCATACTCGTAGACTTGTGCAAGGTGTGAGCAGGCGAATGCGCGTGTGTGTTCTGGTCATGAAAGACGATGTATACGGGCGTCGCATCATAGAAAACATCTGCAAAAGAGGATTCGCCAACTGGATCCATTGGGTACACGAATTTGAACCTCCACCCGCAGATCTCCTTGATAACCCTGAAAAGTACCTGCCGAAGAGCATGCCAGAGTGCGACCTGATTCTATGCCTTGGACTGCCATCAGACCTCCAGTATACCCTGCCCATTATTGCCAAGAAAATGAAGGCTAAAGCTGTCATAGCGCCAATTGACAATCCTAACTGGATCCGCCCAGGGTTAAAGATACAGATCCAAAGGGAACTCGCGGAAATCGGTGTGGCATCAGCATTCCCTAAACCGTTCTGCTCGCTTGAAAAGGCGGGCAACCTCTATATAGACACGTTCGCAGAGCATTTTGGGCGACCAAGGCTCCAGATAGAAACTAGCAGAGGAGTGATCAGCGGGGTTCAGGTCAAACGAGGTGCTCCCTGTGGGTCCACTTGGTTCATCGCAGAGAAGCTGGTTGGAGTAGAAACTTCTCAGGAGAGAGTTCGAGAAGAGGTAGCTAAGGCTCATCACGCTTATCCCTGTCTCGCAAGTATGATTATCGATCCGGAGCTTGGAGACACCGTTCTCCATAGGTCTCAGTACATAATTCGAGAGGCGGTGGAGAAAAAGGAGGTTAGAGGGTGATGACGAACAGCAGACGCTCAACCAGTTCTTTGTATCTGTTCCGAATTGTGACCTCCGTTACTTGAGCGATTTCAGCGATTTCCCTCTGGGTTTTTCTTTCGCCGGTGAGCACGGATGCGATGTAGCTGGCGGCTGCGGCTATGCCTGTTGGTCCTCTACCAGACGTGAGTTTAAGTTCTTTTGCGATAGTGAGGATTTTGTGGGCGATTTCCTCCACCTTTCCTTGCATGGTGAGTTGATTGGAGAACTTTGTGATGTATTGGCTGGGTTTCAAGGGTGGAATGAAGTAGTCGAGCTCCTTGACGAGGAATCGATAGCTACGTCCCACCTCTTTTTTGTTAATGCTTGAGGCTTGGGCTATCTCCTCAAGGGTTCTAGCGAGTCCGCACTGTCGACAAGCCACATATATGGCAGCGGCTGTCACGCCCTGAATAGACCTTCCTCTGATAAGGCGCTCCTTAACGGCCTTCCGATAGATAACGGAAGCTGTCTCAAGGATGTTTTTGGGCAGGTTAAGCGAATTGGCTATCTTGGATATCTCAGAAAGGGCGAAGGCGAGGTTTCGCTCCGTGGCATCGGAAACTCGGATGCGACGTTGCCACTTTCGAAGCCTATAGATCTGGGCTTTTTGGCCGGGACTGAGTCTCTTGCCGTAGATGTCGCGGTCGTGCCAGTCAATCATGGTGGAAAGCCCTTTATCGTGGATTGTGAAGGTTAGGGGGGCGCCGACACGGGTTCGTTTTTCCCGCTGTTCAGTGTCGAACGCGCGCCACTCTGGTCCTCGGTCCGTGAGTTTGGCGGCGACGACGAACCCGCAGTCCATACAGACGATTTCGGCGCACTCGTAGTCCCGCATGAGTCGACTGCTCCCGCACTCTGGGCATTGTCGAACCTTTGCGGGTTGTAGGGGAAGGACTTCTCCACTCATTCTCTTTTCCTTCTTCTTTTCATTCTGGGGGAGGGGACGGCGTAAAGAATGTGGTTGGCGAGATGATGTGGTTCTCCTGCGTTAGGTTTTACTGTCACGTAGGGGGAGGATGTGGGTCCAAATACGTCGAGAACTGTTCCCACGGACTTAAGGTGTTCGTCCACCACTTTATCGCCGATTCGCGGGAGGTTTTCCACCTTAAGAATCAGGTTCTTGTTAGAACTTACGTGCAGTACGCTGCCTATTCTCTGCAAGCCCTCCCCTCACAAAAGCCAGAGGGTTCACCGAGCCGCTTTATTTAAGTCTTTCTAAAGTCTTGGCAGAACTCAGCTTTGCTTGCGAGCTTTGGAGAGCTCCTCAGCGACTCTTCGTAGGATTTGAGTCTTAGAACCTCTCTTAGGAACTATGATTAAACCAGTTTTCTGCCACGGGGAGCTCGAGTGTCCAGCGTCCAGAACAACTTCAGGTTGGATGTCCGCTTGCTCCACCGCCTTCTGGAGCTCCTTAAGTTCTGGTGCGGGCACAGCGAGGCTTTTCGGAACTCTTCGCCCTTCCAGACGGGTTTTGGTGGAGTCGAAGTAAACGGGCCACAAGACAAACTTGTCTTTTTTCCTCAAGTTAAACACCAACTTTTGTTGGCTTTGAATGTTTTAATTGTTGTGGCGTGTTAGCTCTTTTTGGGAACAAGTACAGCGTTTACAGAGCCGTTTTGTCCTGGGCGAGAGGTTACGCGTGCTGTGCCTAAAGGTGTCTCTATTATTGTTCCTTTTGTAATCACTCCTTGGCGGTCGTAGTCCACGTTGGCTGGATTTTTGACCACGCGGAGAATTTCAACTTTCTCTGTTTTTCCAGTGGATGGGTTGGAAAGGTTCGCGTGCGTTGTGCCTAACAGGCGTGGTTTCACTCCGCCTCCGTGTGTGCGTTTAATTTTTTTCTTGGGCTTGCCTATGGTGGTTTTTATGGGGAAGGAGCCTTTTTCAAACCTTCTTTTCATTCGGTATGCTCGTTTTTTGCCGCCTGAGGTTTTCTTTTTGTGTAGGTTTCCGTGCCAAACTGACAAGCTTGGTGTTCTTCCTGTTTGGTCTTGACTGGACTACAGGATTTTAGCATATAAGTTTATTGGCTTAGTGGAGTCTGGTGTTGTTTTTCTCTTTCTATCCTTCCTATTATTTTTTTATAGACCCCTATATAGCCCCCCCTCCCCTTTTTCTCATAGTCTCTGGGGTGTTGTCTGGCGTTTTTGGTGGCATTGAGTTGGAGCTTTTGTGGGAAGTTTCGTATGAAAAGATTTAAGAAACCGTGCTTCAGAATTGAAGGTGGCGGGGATAGACCGTAGCGAGAGAGCTGAACTCTCCTATACGGGTGGGGTAGCCAGGTTAACCCGCTGGGCTCATAAGCCCTGTTGGGAAACCCAGAGATCGGTTGTTCAAATCAGCCCCCCGCTACCATCAGAGTATTGGTAGTCTCGTTATTTCTTCTATTTTTTCAAAGTCTTCATCGAAGGAGTAGATTTCTTTTATGCCTGTTAATCTCATGATTTCTACTGTGAGGGCGTCGTTGGGGTCTAGTTTTAGGTCGCGTCCCAGTTCGGCTGCTGCGAAGTATGTTTCCTTGTCAACGCCGACTATCTTGACGTTGTCAAGCATGAAGAAGCCTAGGATGAGGTTAATTAGGGATTCTAGTGGCATGCCGTGTTTGAGGATGTTAACGGCTTCTGATACGTGTATGACCGTGGTTGTTATCTCCTCTTTCGCTTCGTTTACTTTATTGATGATTTCTTTTGCCTCATTTTTCATGAGCTGTTCTTTTCGGGTGAGGGGTCTTTTGGGTTTGTAGTAGGCGTAGATAAATACGTTGGCGTCTAGAAACCTCATTTACCGCCCTTCGTAGAACTTCTTTTCGAATTCTCTCCAGCTTTCGATGGCTTTCACACCCAAGTCAATCTTGTCGAAGAAAGCAGTTAGGTCAACCTTATGTTTTGGAAGGATTTTCAATGATCCCCTGCGTTTTATAACGTAAACTTCCTGAGTTTCGGCGATTTCGGATTCACGCCAATCAGCTGGCAGGATCAGACGGCCTTGAGAATCCACTTTTCTAATTTCCACTCCTATTTCCAACTTATCCACCACAAATTACTATTTCATGCCATAATATAAGGTTTCACCCCAAATCGTGTAAATAGCATAGCAGCAAATTTTTGAAATCAACCCAGCTACCACACTGTTTTGGCAAAAGAATCTTTAAGTCCAATTAGAGATTTTATAAGAGAGCTTGAACTAGTTTCAGTCTCAGAGGATGTTGTGCCGTATGGACAAAGAAAAGATCATACAGAAGGTGAAAGGCGAAAAAATTGAGTTTATAGACCTAATGTTCTCCGACTTGTTTGGTCGTTTAAAAAACGTCACGATTTCGCCTAGAGAATTGCAGGATTGTTTGGACAATGGAAAGTGGTTTGACGGTTCCTCCATAGAGGGGTTTACGAGGATACATGAGAGCGATATGCTACTGATTCCCGACCTATCAACCTACATTCTTCTTCCTTGGCTGCGCGACGAGAAGAACGTTGCAAGGATGATCTGTGACGTTTACGATCCAGACAAAACTCCGTTTGCCGGGGATCCCCGGTATATCCTTAAGCGGGTTCAGGAGAAAGCGGGGGAAAAAGGATATTTCTACTATGTTGGACCAGAGATTGAGTTCTTTTTGTTTAGATCGAAGGAGGACAGAACTTACGACGACACGGCGGGATACTTTGATTTCTCCCCACGCGACTTTGCAACCAACATTCGAGCAGTAATTGTGTCTACCATTGAAAAGTTGGGGATAAACGTTGAGATGACCCATCACGAGTGTGCCCCGAGCCAACACGAGATAGACATTGAATACTTGGAAGCTTTGAAGGGCGCTGACAACGTGATGGCTCTCAAACAAGCCATTAAAACAGTGGCTACCGACAGGGGTCTATACGCGACGTTCATGCCGAAACCCATCTTCGGCATTAACGGAAGCGGGATGCACACTCATCAGTCACTGTTTGACAAGAAAGGTGAGAACCTCTTTTACAACAAAAGAGACAAGTACAGATTGTCTCCTCTTGCCTACCACTTCATGGGAGGACAACTTAAATACATCAGAGAAATTGCAGCTGTGTTATGTCCTACTGTGAACAGCTACAAGCGCCTTGTGCGCGGATACGAAGCGCCAGTATACATTTGCTGGGGTCAGAGAAACAGATCAGCGTTAATCAGAGTTCCAGCATATAGTGAGGGTAGAGAAAAATCAACCAGACTTGAGCTAAGATGCCCAGATCCAAGCTGTAACCCATACCTAGCCTTTGCTGCCATGCTGGCTGCAGGTCTTAAAGGAATAGAAGACAAGATTGAGCCCCCCAACCCTGTAGAAGAAGACGTTTACGGATTTGACGACAGTAAACTCGCAAAGTTCTACATCGAAACTCTTCCAGCCTCTTTGGGAGAGGCAATAGAAGAGTTCAAGAGGAGTAAGTTGATGAAAGAGACGTTGGGGGAACACGTTTTTAACAAGTATCTTGAAATAAAAAAGATGGAGTGGGGAGAGTATCAGAGGAGTATCACAGACTGGGAGTTCGACAGATACAAGGACCTATAAAAGTTGTCGTGTTGTGGAAGAACGGTGGATCCGAGCCCTGAATGGTAGCCGGAAGGGGAGTTGCGTCTACGGTCTTTTATAATAGACCGCTGTAGATTAGCTTCTCAATTTTAAGGTCTAAGATGTTGATTACGCCGTTGTTGTCTAGGTCCGCGTTCGGTTCATCTATCCAGCCAGAAATTGCTAACTTGACCCTTTGTATGTCTAGGATGTTGCATTCGCATCGCCGTTAACGTCGCCTGGAGCCGTGACTAAAACCCAACCGCCGATGAGAGTGTTGTCAGCTGTGTCTGTTTCGCCTAGGACTGGGGCAGCGTATGCGCTTATGGTGTAGTTGCCTTTGGCAAAGCCTGTCGTGCTCCAAGTGAAGGTGATGGTTGTTGAGCTTCCTCTTGTTAGGGTGGTGTTTGTAAGTGTGCCAATGACGGTTAAGTTTGCGTAGGCGGTTATGTTGAAATTTTCTGTAAAGTTGCCATAGTTCTTGGCGGTTATACGGATGGATAGGGAGTAATTCTGTCCCACAAAAGTTTTGGAAGGAGTAACGTCCTTAATAGCTACATCATGTCCTGGGGATAATAGGGTGATCGTGCCATCTACCTTAGTGTTGTCGGTTGTGTCTATTTCGCCTGGAACCGCAGTGGCTTTGGCTAATATTGTGTAGTCTCCTTTCTCAACGCCCGTTGTGTTCCATGTGAAAGTGATGGCGACTATGTTTCCGCCTGTTAAAGTGACCTCTGTTGTGTTGATGGGAGTTGTGTTGTAGTAGGCGGTGATGTTGAAAGTTTCTGTGATAATACCTTGATTCTCAACGGTTACGTTGATGGATACAGGGTAACCCTCTACTATAACAGTTGTGGGAGTTGTAACATTTACTACAGCGGTATCAGGGGGGCTGTATCTAATCACATAGTCATATTTGTCTCCATCACAGTTCAGGTCGGTGTCCACCATTGGCTCATATATGCTGAATGCGATGGTGCTTTCATAGATCGATGGGTATTCGCCGATCTTCCCTGTGTTAGTCACGGTGTGTGTTAAGATATCGTAGTATCTGATCACCATATCCTCCATGTCTCCATCATCATTTAGGTCTGCGCCAACCGAACTTTCATCTGTGCTAAAAGCGATAATGTTGCCGTGAATAGATGGTACTTCGCCGGTCCCTACTACCGTCACTTCTCCACTGCTTATGTTATAATACTTGATTATTAAATTATCTTGAAATGCGATGATGTTGCCATATACGGAGGGGTACATGCCCGGCTCTTCGGTGTTAGTTGTGGTGTTTGTTGATAAATCATGGTACCAGATGAAATCGTCAGAGAATGCGATGATGTTTTCGTAAACAGAAACTCCTAACACGTGAGCGTTGGTGGGGTTCGCTATGATGCTTGAAGTAGTAATGTTGTAGACCCAAACCCCCATATGAGTACGCAACGCGAGGATGTCACCATACATAGAGATTACACGAGCGGGCCATAGCACCTTCCATACCTTAACGTCCATAATGTCAAATGCGTGAGGAGGTGGCAAATCCCTGATACTTCCAGTGGAAATGTCATATAATGTTAATGCAACATCGGGGAATGGCATTGGAAATAGATAGGATGGTCCAATAAATGCAATGAAGTTCTCATAAAGCGAAAGATACTTTCCCCAATATTCTGTATCTCTAAACTCCGCACCTGAAATGTTATAATACATAACACTGCCAGAAACATCGTTCACATAAGCTATGATGTCACCATATATAGAAGGGTAGAAGCATTCAAGCTCTATGTCTATCCAAGACCTACATCCTATTGGCAACGGAGATGGAAACATTAACGGGTAGTTGTCTTTATTACTGTCATCAATTATATATGGGGTTTCGCCAGCGAAGTCTCCATCAGTATCTCTACCAGTGTAGTCACTCCAATAGTTGCCCACATAACCATTGCCCCAGCTGTTCACACCAGACGCAAGTATCAATGCTTGTCGCGTGTTGTTGATAAAGTTGTTGCAGTAGAAAATGTTACCATCAGTCCCCATCAGGCAGATGCCAGCGACATTGTCGCTTATAATATTGTAGCTAACTGTACAGTTGGTACAGTGATCCAGTCTAATGCCATTGCCGAATGCCTTGATTTCCATGTTCTTGATTGTCACATTACTTCTGTGTGACATGTATATCCCTGTTCCACTTCCTATTCCTTGAACAATATAGCCTGCCCCATCAACCACAATGTTATCCCTCTCCACAACAATGGAATTATTAATGATGTTGCCAGTGAAAGTGTAGGTAACATTGTCAGCAGTCGAAATAGGTGCTGTTAGAGGCTCAATGCTTCCATCTGCTCTAATATAGATTATTCCTTCTTCTGCTCTAACAGACTGAATGTTAAACGCCGATGTTAACATGCTTATAAACAGCAGTGTCAGCATCATTACTGATACTGCTGTTCTTTCCAAGATCCCACTATCCTGCTCCTGATTGTACTATCAGTTTAATCAATATTAAAGAATTCTGGTTGAATAAAAACTACCAAGAGCAAGACTTATCTTCTTAGTTCTTTAGGAGAGCTACCCAAGAGACTAGAGAAAACTCAGCTCTTTCCTTCAAACTAAATATGGATTCTTTCTTTGGAGAATCTCCCTTATTTCTAGGATTGAAAAGATATGCTCCGATTCTAACCATGCCTCTACTCGCAATTGTCGAAGGATATTCTCTGGTCTAGAAAGAGAAGGAATGTTAAGCAGTCTCTCTATTAGGTCTGCCAGAACCCTATACCTCTCAACTAACTTTTCCATATCCTCATTTCCCCTTTCCCTTCCATAAACCTAATACAAACTACGCTAAACACTCTTTTACGTAGTCGTCTAAGTTTTTGCCAGACACCACTTCCACCTTATAGTCTTGGACATCTATAGAATGTTCGAAGTTTTTCTGAGGCACCACCACCTTCTTAAATCCCCAAGCTTCCGCAGCCTTAATCTTCTCGTACAGCCCCCCAACAGCAGTAACTAAAGTTGAATCTCCCACTCCAACATTGATTTCGCCAGTTACAGCCACATCCTGTCTGATCGGCTTGCCCTCAAGCAGAGAACATAGCAGTATAGCCATTGTAACTCCCGCAGACGACCCGTCAACCCCATAAGCCTGCGCAAAGTCTATGTGGGTTAGGTAATCCTGGGCGATGTCAACTCCATACTTTTGAAGTATAACTGTTCTAACTTTGGCTACACTGTCGGATATGAACTTCTCCTTCTTCCCCTTAGCTATGCCCGTCACCTTGTAGTATCCCTCCAGCGGATATTTCCTAGAAACCTTGCTCCTCTTAACCATGTGCGCCCTCACGCACAACACGTTTCCAGTCATCTCTCCACTGTAGGGGTCTGACACAACGGCTAGTCCATAGATTTGTCCGAGTTTGCTACCCTCAGGCTTGATCTCCAACAGTTTTCCTCTCTCACTTAGCTGGTGTTCAAGTATCTGTCTCTGTATCGTTTTGCAGTGGTTCTCGATCGCATCTTTGACGTGCCTCCGCTCCACAATCTTGTTCCCCTCGTTCATGGCTAGCGTAGCAGCGGTTTTAATTATGGAGATGAGGGGTCTAAACTTGGTAGTCAACGCGTCTCTCTTGTTGCTTCTACGCCTGCCCTCATCAACAATCTCTTCGCATGCCTCTCTGCTAAAGGGAATTAAGTGGAAACGGCGTACCTCTTGTGAAATGAACTGCACATATTTCCTTCGGTTCTCCAATGTGTTAGGCATATCATTGTTCATCCTAACAACTTTGCCATAGCCATATATCCTGTCCATCAGTGCTGGATGTATTTGACTGATGGAGTCAAAGTTGCCGGCGCCAACTAGGAAACACGTGCAGGGGACAGGTTCTGTGGAAACAGCTAGCGCAGCGGTGCCACTAATCTGATAACGTCCCCGTGTGGTGATAGGCAGCTGTCCATCCTCCAGCACAGTAAGGAGAGTGATGGCCTCGACGGGATCAAGGTTCTTAATTTCGTCTATGTATAGGATACCAAGAGATGCCCTGTGAACGTCTCCAGCGGTCACCCTCTGATGCTCAGGAGTGCCCAAGCCACCGGTTTGGTATGGGTCCCAAGCTATGTCTCCAAACAGCTGAGAAGCCCGGTGTGCAGTAGCATCTACAAATGGGGCGTGCTGGGAAGAGTTATCAACAATTAGCTTTGGCACATTAGACTGTTGTGCTCCACCGATGCCCGGTAAATTAACGGTTCCCCCTCCAAGCCTTCCAAACCACCAGATGAATACAGCGAAGAACAGCAGTGAACCCGCTGGGACAAGGACGAGCGTCAATGAGGGAAACGAGCTGGCAAAATAGTCTAAAAAGTTGTAAGAAAATGTTTCTTGCAGGGTTAGGCTTCCCGATACCACAGGGTTGGAAGCCCATGTCAAGAAAATGTTGTATATGCCGTACAGTCCGATAAACAGAAGTGTTAAACCAAATATTATCAGAAATGCCTGAAGCATCTTTAAACCTGTTGAAACTAGAAATCTTTTCTTCTCCTGCCTAACCTTTTCTCTACGTATTAGCTGCTTGCCCTTACCCGCCTCGTGCATCGAAATTTTTGGCTCACTTGGAATCATCTTATTTCTCCAACAGAGAACGTCAAATAACCTGATCCTCTTCTCCTTGTAGATTTGCGTAAGCTTCTCCGCTAACGCCCTTCCAATAAGAGACTTGCCGGTTCCAGGGTCTCCTAAGAGAAGCAGATATGGCCCCGGGCTCACTCTAGTTTTACCCATCAGTTTAGGTTTGTCAGGTTCTCTCCAGTCATCGTACCATCTGTTCTTCTCAAGCCATTTCAGTTTGTGCGCCCACTCATCAAGACAGAGGAAACACTCTTGCAGTGCCCTGTCTTGACCAATAACCCATGACATCAGGTTGTCGTCAACCGGAAAAATCTCGGTGCTCCTAAAATTTGCCCAATCCCATTTTACATTCACTTTCTTACCCTTGACGGTTCTCCGCAAGGTCTCAGTTTCCTTTCCAAAGTAGTCACGGGTCAAGGGGAAGCGCCTCCCCGGACACATCTAGCCCTACCAAAAACATGGACCATGCTGGCGGCTGTGCCAAGTTTACCTATTTTTTCCGTTTTCAACGTAACGTCTCATGTTGCACATGCCTTTCCGAGATTATAGTTCTTATTTCAGTCTTGGCAATATAGCAGAAGCTGATAGGAGCGTTAGAAGAAAGAGCTATTCTCTCGCTACTCATGAACAGTGCTTTTGCTACTCGAGAAAATTACGCGGGTACCTCTATTTTGCTTTCTTTTTCAGCTATTTGTTTGCCCATGTAAATTGCAACTTCTCTGGAAAGTTCGTCAAGTTTTTGCGCAATCACATTCTCCTTGTTTAAAGTGTATAGGGCGATCCTTCCAACTCTTCTAGTTTCTTTCACTAAGCCAAACTTTTCCAGAATAGGCCACACTTCATATAGAGTGCGCCTGGAGATGCCCGTGTTCTCGATAATCTCTGACTTTGTGTATGCATACCCATCGTACAGGGTCAGAAAGTCCAGAATCTGAACTACCGCAAATGATTTGAAAAGGTCTTTCAATTCTGCCATTTTCTTGATCTCTCCTACACGTGACTTTTATGCAAAGTGTGGCTTCCCACATGTTTCCTAGAAAGACTCTCATATATACTTTTTTGCACAAATCTTATAAATTAGAAAACATTGAAGTTTACTTCATTGCAAATTGGTCTCAAAAATTTTAATCACGCAATGAAAAAAGGACTAGAAAAATGATTGCAGAGTCCGACAAAGAAATTGCCAAAAAAGTTCTAGAAAAGATGCTGAGACAGGAATACATAGGTGGACGACACATGGCATTTGTAGAGATTTCAAAAGGATTCCCAAAGCATATTGCTGGAGATGTTAGAGCCGTTGCGAAAAACCTCATAAGACTTGGACTTATAATGCAGAAAAGAACTAGTTACGGTCTCAGAATTTCATTAAACCCGCACAGAATGAATGAAATAGAGAAAATTATCCGCGACCCCGTAGACTAGAGGATTGACGTGAGAAAAAGGAGTCCGAAGCAGATAAGCACGGCTCCGAACACCATCATGAGGACCTTGTACCCTCTAGTACCCATCACGGTCGTTCCCATCTTTGCGAAGTAGGCAACGGCTGTAAGCCACGCGTAATCCATCCACACGTGACTAACGTACATGATTGTAACGCCAGCTAAAGACGCAAACGCCAAAGCATCAAGAATCAGCTTCCCCCCAACGAAGAGCCACCAAACAATAAAATATGGATTTAAACCAGTGAAGATCAAACCTAGAAACAGAGGGTTCTTAGCAGACAGCCCACCGCCACCACCACTGGGCGCACCGGATTTAGAGGAAAGACAGTCACGGATCTGCATGGCACCAAAAACGAGAAGGACCAACCCTCCAGCAACTCCTGTTAAGAGCCTGATGATTGGCTCGTCAGCAACTGTTAGGAGACCGAGGGCCAATAGGATGACGAGAGGGAACTCAATTATACTGTGTGCCACTGAGAACGCCAAACCACCCTTGGCCCCTGACTTAGCGCCGTGGGAGATGACAACGAAAAACAGGGGGCCGGGAGCCAAAGCTCCGGAAGCAGTAACAATGACAATGTAGACGATGAAGGCTAGTAGGTCCACAAGACTACAAGACTATACGTGAATAATTAAATCTTCTTAAGCGCTCCGTGAACTTCTAGCTAAATCTGAAAGATAGATGTGATGTCGAAGTGGTGTTGAAACTTTAGGCTCTAACCGCCGCTTTCTCAAGTGCCACGACGCCCGGCAACGATTTTCCCATGAGAAACTCTATGAGCGCCCCTCCCGCAGTGCTGATGTATGACATCTTGTTGGTTAGCTCCAATTCTTCCACAGCTGCTACAGTGTGGCCTCCCCCAACTAAAGAGAACGCCCTAGAAGTGGCTACCGCCTTGAAAGTTTTCTCGGTGCCCAGCAGAAACTCCTTGTTTTCGAAAACCCCCATAGGGCCGCTGACAACGATTGACTTGGCGTCGCGTATTATAGACCCATATTTTTTGACGGTTTGTGTTCCGATGTCGTAGATGGGCTGGTTTGTGGGTAATCTGTTAACAGCAATCTCCTTTCTTTTTCCCTCCACTTCAATTGCTAGGTCAACTGGCACCTCAATTTTGTTGGGATAAGCATCCATCAGCTCTCGTATGCCCGGAACCAAACCAGTCAGCTCCTTCTTTTCCAAGAACTCCATGTTCGGCTTTCCAAGGTCAATGCCCTTGGCTACAAGAAACAGGTGACCTATTACTCCCCCGGTCAAAATGTAGTCCGCAATTTTGTTTTTAAGCACATATCGAGATATTTCTAGAGAGTCGTCGCCTTTTGCCCCTCCAAGAATGAAAACGCAGGGTTTTTCCGGAGCCTCTAAAACCTTCTTTAACGCCTTTAGTTCCCTCTCCATTATTCGACCGGCAACGCTGGGCAAAACCGCAGTGAATCCAACTATTGAGATGTGGGCTCGGTGGGCGGCTGCGAAGGCATCATTGACAAAAACGTCTGCTAGTGGAGCCAACTTTTTCACGAATTCAGACTTTGCATGATCTTCAGGTGATCCTTTATTTTGTTCGTCTGCGAATGTTCGAACATTTTCTAAAACAAGAACCTCGCCGCTTTTTAATTGTTTAATGGCTTTTTGCGCCTTTTCTCCAAAGATGTCGTCCACATATTTTACTGGCTTTTTCAATATCTTACCCAGAATTTCAGCATGCTCTTTTAGGGGTGTGAAATCTGGGTCTCCAGGTCTGCCTTGATGCGCTAGGACCACAACCTTCGCGCCTTTCTGCACCAACTCCTTAATGGTTGTTTCGGCGTGTGCTCGAATCCTTGTGTCGTCGAGCACCTTTTTGGTTTGGGGATCAATTGGTGAATTAAAATCTACCCTTAGTAGTGTTACCTTATTTTTGAAATCGAAATCATTCATGGTTAAGAATTTAGCCATTCTCTCACCTACCATGAAAATGAAGAATTTTTGGGTTTTTAGTTTTTGAGGGGTTCGTCCATTATAGACGGGCTTTCTTGCCAATGAATTCGATCAGTTCAACCATTCGGCAGGAGAAGCCCCACTCGTTGTCGTACCAAGCCAGTACTTTGACTAGATTACCGCCAACGATCATGGTGGAGAGACCATCGACAACACCTGAATATTCGTTATGGTTGATGTCTATAGATACAATCGGGTCCTCAGTGTAGTCTAGTATTCCTTTCAGTTCGCCTTCAGCGGCCTTCTTGAACGCAGCGTTGACCTCTTCTTTCGTCACACTTTTCTCTAGCACTGCTGTGAGGTCCACTATGGAAACGTTTGGAACAGGAACTCGCAAGGCTATTCCGTCCATTCTTCCCTTAAGTTCTGGCAATACAAGGGTAGCTGCGACAGCTGCGCCAGTGGTTGTAGGTATGATTGAGAGGGCGCCTGCTCTAGCCCGACGAAGATCGCTATGCACTAAGTCCAAAATCCTTTGGTCATTAGTATAGGCGTGTGCCGTGGTCATAATTCCAGCTTTCATGCCGAAGTTGTCGTTTAGAACTTTGGCTACAGGGGCTACGCAGTTGGTTGTGCAAGACGCATTTGAAAGTATGTTATGGTTTTTGGGATCGTACTTGTCGTCATTCACGCCTAGAACTATGGTTATATCTGGTCCTTTGGCTGGAGCAGAAATTAATACTTTTTTGGCTCCAGCTTGCAAATGTTTGGAAGCGCCTTCTCTGTCGGTGAATCTGCCTGTAGATTCCACCGCCAAATAGACGTCCATATCTTTCCAAGGAAGCTTTGTTGGGTCTGATTGCGCCAGAACTGGCAGTCTTTTTCCATCGACGATCATGGCGTCTTTTTCAACTTCTACATCGAAGGGTAGTCTTCCATGCACTGAATCGTACTTTAGAAGATGGGCCATTGTCTTTGCGTCAGCTAAGTCGTTTATTGCCACAAAGTCGATTTTTGCCCTTTTCTCCAGTGCTGCTCTGTATAGGAGTCTTCCTATTCGACCGAATCCATTTATAGCCACTTTTATTGCCATTCAAATCACCTTGCTCATTTTTTATTTTACATTTACCTAATTAATTTTCCTACGAATGTTTTTAGCGAAGTTTCATTAGAACCATTTCTGCAGCCAAGACTAGTGGTTCCCAAGTTTCAGATAGAGGTGGTGCATAAGCAGTGTCTGCCTTGACTAATTCCCTCACGGTCATTTGCTCCTGTATGGCGAAGGACATGGCGTTTATTCGTTGAGTTACCTCTTCACCGCCAATAATTTGACAACCGATGAGTCTTTCTGTTTCTTTTTCCACAACGATTTTTACTCTGATGGGTAAGGCGCCTGGATAGTAATCGGCCCTAGTTTTTGAGGTTATGCTTCCCGTCACGGTTTGGATTCCAGCTTGGCTAGCCATAAACTCTGTTAGGCCTGTGGCGCCAACCTCAAAGTCGAACAGCTTCGTGACAGCGGAACCTAAGCATCCTGGGAATATGGCGTATCCTCCAGCGGCGTTGGTTCCCGCCACTTTAGCTTGTCTCACAGCGGTTGTCCCGAGTTGGCTTAGCAGAGGCCTGTGGGTGATTAGACTTACGGATTCTGCGCAGTCTCCTATGGCGTAAACGTCTTTGAGGGGTTGGACCCTCATGTCTACTTTCCTATAGGTCTCCATTTTCATGTTTACTTTTATGGCTCTGGTTTCTCCAAGCACTATGCCAGCTTTCTCAGCTAGCTCTGTGTTGGTTCTTATTCCAGTTGCTACCACCAGGAGGTCGGCTGGAATTTTCTCTCCAGCTACAGATGCTCCGCTGACTTTTTCGGTTCCTAGAATTTCGTCGACTCCGCGTCCAACTATGATTTTTAGGTTTTTTTCCTCCAGCATCTTATGAACTATATCAGCTATGTCCTTGTCCAGCATCATTGGGAGAACGTGTGGAAGGAGTTCTACAACTGTGGTTTTTAGTCCTCGCTCGGCGAGGGCTACGGCGGTTTCGAGTCCTATTAGGCCTGCTCCTATAACAACTGCTGACTTTGCTGTTTTGGCAGCTTGGTCAACTTTTTCTCCGTCTTCGAGGGTGCGAATCATGTAGACTCCGGTTTTTTCTCGTCCTTTTATTGGGGGCATGAAGGGGGATGCTCCTGTGGCGATGATGAGGCTGTCATACTCCAGTTTCCCTTCTTTCCCTGTCTTGTCTTGGATTCCCACGGTTTTTGTTTCTATGTCTATGTTTTTTGCTGTTGTTTCTAGTCGGAGGTCGAGTTTCATCATGCGATAGAAGCCTGGTGGGTAAACTATGAGGTTGTCAAAGTGGGGTATGTGTCCCCCTAATACAAATGGGATGCCGCACCTTGAGTATCCTGCTCTCTTTTCTGTGGTGAGGAGGGTTATCTCAGCGGTTCTGTCGGTTTTTCTTGCGGCTGCTGCTGCATCGACGCCTGCGGCGTGGGCGCCAATGATGACGATTCTACGGGGCATGCTTAGCCTTCCTTGAGGAGTTGCTTGTGCCATTCCACTGCCTTGCTTGAGTCCATTAGTTGGTTTAGCTCGGCGTCCAGGTTTGTTGGTGATACTATTAGAAGCCAGGCCTTGTTGTATGGGTCTTCGTTTAGTAGTTCTGGTTTGTCGCTTACTTCTTCGTTTATCTGTTCGATTTTGCCGGTTATTGGGGCGATGAGGTCTGAGACGGCTTTGACTGATTCTACTGTTCCGAAGGGTTGGGTTTTGGTTAGGGTTTCGCCTGGGTTTGGGAGTTCGATGTACACGATTTCGCGGAGTTGTTTTTGGGCGTAGTCTGTTATGCCGATTTTTGCTTTTTCTTTTTCGATGTGTACCCACATGTGGTCTTTGGAGTAGTGTAGTTTTTCTGGTATTTCGTAGTTGTTTATTTTGACCAATTTTTCACCTCTTTTGAGTAGGTTATTGTGTGGGTGGGTGTTTTAAAATTAACTACTTTTGGTGGTTGTTTCTCTCTCTTTATTTTATTAGACCCCCTGTATAGCCCCCCTCCCCTTTTAGCGCCAAGCCGTTTTCTGAAAAATGCTGTTTTCCTATAAGGGGTTTGGAGTGGGTTTGGTTGGTCAGAATCTGCTGTTGGTTTGGTGGTTGTGGGGGAGCGGGGGTTCCGAAGTTTTTCTCCGCATGTAGAGGGGTCATTTGTTGTGTAGTCTTCTCTTTATCTCTTACGGGTGCTATGCCCTGTGGACGGGCATATTACTCTAATGCTGTCACTGCCTTCAAATGGTGTTCCCGCAACTTCTCCTGTTATTGTTAGGGTTACATTTCCATATTCTATTCCTAGAACGTTGTGGATGTGGGATGTCAACTCTGTTCTGTTAAACTTAACCATCAGGTCTGGGACTCCGTCGTTGTCGTAGTCTCCGATTTCTGTGGGAACTGGTTTTGGAGCTGGTACGTCTAGAAGAGAGACGGGGATGGTGTCATTTAACATAATTGTAGAAACGTCAATGTCACTTACGTTGTAGCCTTCTGGAAGCTCAATGTAGCAGGTAATCCATTCGCCTTTGCTCTTCAAGTTTAATGTGTCAGGGTCAATGTCCACAGTAGCAGTTATTTCGGTAGGATTGATGACGAAAACTACAATATAATCTATGTTATAGCGATAGAACGCGCGGTTGTTCGCATTATCCCCAACTTCTACATAGTCGACTATCCACTTTCCAGTCTCTGAGTAGATTGGTAGTGTGACCTCGCGTTCCCATAATTCTGATGACGAATTGTAGACCAGCCCACCAAATTGTATCCGTTGATTACCTGAGGGGCTCAGAAATGTTGGGAAAACAAAATCAACCCCGGATAGATCATCAGTGACATTAGCGTGGACCGTAACGCTTTCACCGACATTGATAACGCCAGGGCTGACCCAAATGTCATGTAAAGCCGGTGGCGTTGTATCTGGAAAAGAGGAAATAACAGTAAAGTTTGCAATAAAATCAATGTTGTACCATAACCAATCTCTATTTTCTACGTTATCCCCAACTTCAACGAAAGGTATTATCCAGACCCCGCTTTCAGAGTAAGCCGGAATTAAAACTTCTTTCTCCCATAACCCAGATGATGAATTGTACTCTAATCCTCCGAATTGCAATGTGGATCCACTGGTTTCCGATGGACTTTTTAGGGTTGGAAAAACGAATTTAACCCCGGATAAATCATCGGTGACCTCAGCATATATCTTGATGCTCTCATTATCCATAACGACGTTCGGAACAATCCAAATCACATTTAGAGTTGGAGGACTCATATCTGGAGTAAGGGAAATGACAGTAAAATTCGCAATAAAGTCGACATCATGTTCGTATCTCTTGTAATTTTGTGCAAAATCTCTACAGTCTACATAGGGAACGATCCACGTACCATTTTCGGAGTATTGTGGAATTGTCACTTCTTTTTCCCATAATCCCGAAGAAGAATTATATTCTAAACCACCGAACTGTATCGATTGCTTTCCAGTTGGGCTCTGTACAGTGGGGAATACCGTTTCTACACCAGATAAATCATCAGTGACATCTGCATAAATTGTGATGCTCTCTCCATCGTTAATCAAGGTAGGAGTAACCCAGATATCAAGTAAAACAGGGGGATTAGTATCTTCAACTGCAAAAACCTTTGTTACGCGTGGAACAACATTAAACGCCAATGTTAACATGCTTGTTAACAGCAGTGTCAGCATTATTCCAGAAACTGCTTTTATTTTCATTCTCCTTTCACTTTTCACAATAACTATTGTAATAACTGATATTTCTAATTTGCGAAACAATCCTCTAGAAGTCTAAAAAGCCGAAACATCGAAACGGTAAGTCGACAACCTTGACTGAAAAATAACTAACATGCAAAAATAAGGCTACTGTAGCATAACATAACCTTGATAAATGAGACTGCAACACCGTCTGCTAGTCTAGAGGACAAGACCGATGATGTATCTAGAGTGCATAGCCTGCGGACAAAAATACAGCCCAGACGAGATCATCTACTCCTGCAAACGATGCGGAGACCTACTGGAAGTCAAATACGACTATAAAGTTTTAAAAGAAAGGCTTAGGGAAAGCGACTGGAGAAGCCTGCCCCTATCCGTTTGGCGATACAGACCCCTCATGCCAGTCCGCGACCCCTCAGAAATAGTTTCGTTAAACGAGGGAGGAACAGGACTCCACAAATGCAAACGCCTAGCCAAACTCCTCGGAGTTAAGCGCCTCTACGTGAAAAACGAGGGAGAAAACCCAACAGGATCATTCAAAGACAGAGGCATGACCGTTGGAGTTACCAAAGCCTTGGAATTCAACATGAAAATGGTCATCTGCGCCTCAACCGGAAACACAGCTGCCTCCCTAGCCGCATACGCCGCCAAAGCCGGACTCCAATGCATTGTCCTCATTCCATCAGGTAAAATCGCTTATGGAAAACTGGCTCAAGCCACGGTTTACGGCGCCAAAGTTGTGCAGATAAAAGGAAACTTTGACCAAGCCCTAAAAATTGTGCTGGAACTCTCAGAAAAGCATGGGGAGGTTTACCTCCTCAACTCGGTGAACCCGTTCAGAATAGAGGGACAAAAATCCCTAGCATACGAAATCTGCGACCAATTAAATGGCGAAGCGCCGGACAAGGTGATAGTTCCAGTTGGCAACGCTGGGAACATAAGCGCCATATGGAAAGGCTTCTCAGACTTCTACAAACTCAGCCTTATAGGCGGTCTTCCCCAGATGATTGGGATTCAAGCTGAGGGAGCAGCACCCATAGCACAGGCAATTAAAGAGGGAAGCAACAGCATCGTGCCCGTGGGCCATCCTGAAACCGTCGCCACCGCCATCAGAATTGGGGCTCCACTAAGCTGGAAAAAAGCTATGCGCGCCATAAAAGAATCCAAGGGCACAGCCGAAACAGTAACAGATCAAGAAATCCTAGAAGCCCAGAGAATGCTGGCTAGATATGAAGGACTATTTGTGGAACCAGCAAGCGCCTCATCCATTGCCGGCCTAAAAAAACTCGTTAAACTGGGAAGAGTTCATAAAGATGACACCACAGTCTGCGTTGCAACAGGCCACGGACTAAAGGACCCAGACATCGTAATGCAAACATGCAGAAAACCCATTGAAATCGAGGCGAAAATCGAACCCATTTTGGAGCATCTGGGCCTCCCAAAACCCATTGCACAAATCGCAACCGTTAGGTGATCCTCAATGAGAATCATCCTGATAGGCTACGGAGTTGTCGGTCAAAGCCTTACACGAATATTCACGCAGAGAAAAACTGAACTCATCAAAAACTATGGTTTCAACCCAAGACTTGTAGCCATCGTGGACAAAGGAGGAGCAGCTTTAGACTCAAAAGGCCTAAACCTGGAGAAAACGTTGTCACTGAAAGCTGAAAAGGGAACTGTGGCAGCCCACCACGAGCATGGACACCCCGGCATGTCAGCGTTAAACGTTATAGAAAACGTTGACGCCGAAGCAATAGTTGAGGCAACACCCACCAACATCAAGGACGGGGAACCAGGATTGTCTCACATAAAAACAGCGCTCAAAACAGGAAAACACGTGGTCACCACAAACAAGGGACCACTTGCCCTAGCCCTACCAGCCCTAACCGAACTAGCTGAATACAACAAGGTCTACCTAAGATTCAGCGGAACTGTTGGCGGAGGAACCCCTGTGCTTGATTTGGCCAAACGCTGCCTAATGGGCGACAGAATCCTCTCCATCAGAGGAATACTAAACGGAACAACCAACTACATCCTAACAGAAATGGATGAAAAGCATATTGCGTTCGAGGAAGCCCTCAACAACGCTCAAAAGCTCGGATACGCCGAAGCAGACCCATCAATGGACATTGACGGGATAGACACAGCCTGCAAGCTAGTTATCATGGCAAATTGGATAATGAACAAGAGGGTTATCCTAAAGAACGTGAGTATTCATGGCATACGAAACGTTACGTTACAAGCTCTGGGGGAAGCTGCCAAGAGAGGCTGCACAATCAAGCTCATAGGATCAGTTAATGAAAACCTAAAGGTTGCGCCCACCGAAATATCTAAGCATGACCCGTTATGCGTCGGAGGCGTGCTCAACGCCGTCACCTTTGTCTCAGAGTTTGCTGGTGAAGAAACAATTATAGGTCGAGGAGCTGGAGGAATGGAAACCGCAAGCGCCATATTAAGGGACCTACTAGACATAAAGCAAAGTCTAGCAACCAAACTCATGGCTTAGTGTTTTAGAGGGAAACAACTTGAAGACGGTGGTTATGAAGTTTGGAGGCACCTCAGTAGGGAGCGGTGAACACATTCGCCACGTTGCGAGTTTGATCAGCAACTACCTTGGTAAAGGTTACCAGATAGTTGTGGTGGTTTCAGCGTTAAAGGAAGTTACAGACACTCTGATCGAAGCCTCGGAAGAAGCGAGAAGTGGAAAACGAGAACAAGCTCACAAACTCTTACAAATGATTACGGAAAAACATGTAGCAGCCGTCGGAAACGCCATTAAAAGTAAACCAATACGAGAAGAAGTAGAACAAACACTTAAAACAACTCTTGACGAGCTTGAAAAAGTTTTAACAGGAATAATTTACCTAGGTGAACTCACCCCAAAATCAAAAGACTATGTTCTTTCGTTTGGAGAAAGGATGTCCACCCTAATTGTGTGGGGTGCCCTCCGCGACTTGGGATTAAACGTTCAATACTTCACTGGTAAGGATGCGGGAATCATAACTGACTCCAACTTCGGAGAAGCCCGCCCCCTGATAAAGGTGACTGCGCATCAGGTTAAGCAAAAAATTGAACCGTTACTAGAGAAAGGAATCATTCCAGTAGTCACAGGTTACATAGCCGCAACTCAGGACGGCGAAATCACAACACTGGGTCGAGGTGGATCCGACTACACCGCCACCATCATCGCAGCGGCGCTTCAGGCTGACGAGGTCTGGGTTTGGACAGACGTAGACGGATTGATGACTTCTGACCCAAAAATTGTTCCGTCAGCGAAGGTTATACCTGAACTCTCCTTTCAGGAGGCAATAGAAATGGCTATCTTCGGAGCAAAGGCCATGCACCCGAGGGCATTAGAACCGGCAATGGAAAAGGAAATCCCTGTTAGAATATTAAACACCTTTAATCCGCAGAACCCTGGAACCTTAATAGTTAAGGAACAGAAAATCAAGCCTAAAGACGTGGTGAAGGGAATAACCCTGATTAAGAATTTGGCGCTAGTTAATGTCAGTGGAGCTGGCATGGTCGGCACTCCTGGGACAGCTGCAAAGGTTTTTGACATGCTGGGAAAAAACAACATCAATGTTCTAATGATTTCACAGAGCGCCTCAGAGGCGAACATTTCCTTCATACTTCAGAGAGAAGTTTTGGAAAGGGCTGTCAGCACACTTGAAATTGCTCTTTTAGGTAGCGGTTTGATACGTGAGGTGACTGCAGAAGACGACGTTTGTGTGGTAGCCGTGGTGGGCGCTGGAATGAAGGGTACGCCCGGTGTTGCTGCAAGAATGTTTGGGGCGGTTGCACGCAGGGGAGTGAACGTGCGTATGATAGCCCAGGGCTCATCTGAGCTTAACATTTCATTTGTGGTGAAGGAAACTGACGGGGAGAAGGCTGTTCGAGCAATCCATGAAGAATTTAAACTTTAGTTGTACCAAACATTTAAGGATTAATGTTCTGTGTTATTGATGCGAGGTTATTTTGCTATGGTTGGACTTATAGAAGATCATTTCGCAATTGAGAAATAGTAGTTGTTGCAAATAATTATTGTGGAAAGGAGAATGAAGACAAGAGCAGTATTAGGAATAATGCTGACACTGCTGTTAATAATGTTAGCTTTGGCGTTTAACATTCAACCAACCAAAGCAGGGTCTACAACAATTTATGTGGATGATGATAATGCCTCGGGTCCTTGGGATGGAACTCGTGAGCATCCTTACCAAAACATAACAAGTGGAATAGAACATGCCGCTACTGGCGACACAATCTTCGTATACAACGGAACATACTATGAGAATGTGGTTGTAGATAAGATTGTATCCCTTGTGGGAGAAAATAGTAACATTACTATCATAGACGGAAGCAACGGTTACGGGACTACCGTCAAAATAAGTGTCAACAAAGTAAAAATAACTGGCTTTACAATAAGAACACCCGCCATTCGCGCCAGTATAGGTATTCTCGTCCTGTATTCCGAGGGAGTCCAAATTTACAACAATAAGATTGTAAACAATGGCGAAGGAGTGAAATTAGTTCACTCAAATGAAAGCTTTGTGGAAAACAACGTGATGGACTTAAACTACTACTGCGATGTTTCGCTTGAAGCGTCAAACCACAATACCATTAAGGAGAACTACATGCTTTCGAAAGACGCTGAACATGGAATAGATTGTGGTGGAGATGGAAACATTGTGATTAATAATAACTTATTTGAAATATACTTAGGCGGTTCAGGTAACATTCTGCGTGACAATATTGTAAACTCTATCTTCTTGAGCGGCGATCGTTACAGTACTTTAGTGAACAACACAGTGAGGGATGGCAAGGTTGGAATTTATCTCAGTGGTTCTTGTTATGCTACTCTTCTTAGTAACCGGGTGGAAAACTGCTCCGAGTACGGAATCTACTTAAGCGGTTCTTATAACACACTTAAAAACAATAACATGCGGAATAATAAATACGATTTCATTGTTAACGGGTGGGAAGTCAGTGGTTTTATGCATGATGTAGACACATCTAACACCGTTAATGGCGAACCCGTCTACTATCTGGTTAACCAGAGCAATCTCATTGTTGATTCTTCCAATTTTCCGAATCCTGGGTATTTAGCAGTCGTAAACTCCATAAACGTAACAGTGAGAAACCTTAAACTCGTAAACAAAAGCGCTGGCTTGTTGTTAGGATTTACGAACGGCTCCTTTATACAAGGCAATGACATCAGAAATAACCAAATAGGTATAGATGTAGTAGGCTCCAAAGGAAACACAATAAGCGCGAATAACTTGACTTCAAATGATTGGATGGGTGTCGGGTTACGTAGAGACTCTTCTAATAACGTTATGGTTGGCAACATAGTTACATCCAACGGTATGGCCATATGGCTTTTCAAATCAGGCAAAAACACAATATGTAGCAATAGCATACAATTCAATGGTGTTGAAATATTTTTTGACGAAGGATCTGAAACCAACATCATTTACCATAATAACTTTATTGATAACAAACTCGTTGTGTCTAACTTTTGGAATGCAACTAACTCTTGGGATGATGGATATCCTTCTGGCGGAAACTATTGGATTGACTATAATGGTACTGACCTGTATAGTGGTCCATTTCAGAACGTGACTGGCAGTGATGGAATAGGAGATTCACCATACGTTATTGATGCTAATAATACGGATAGGTTTCCGCTTATGAGTCCGTTTATTAGGTTTGATGCTGGAACTTGGAATGGAATATCTTATGATGCCAGTGTAGTGAGCAACTCCACGGTCTCGGACTTCTATTTTAATCCAGACGAGGGAGCCTTCATCAGGTTCAATGTATCTGGTCCAGACGGTACAACAGGCTTCTGCAGAGTTGCGATTCCAAAACAACTTCTGTCGGTTGACCGTCCAGAAGAGTGGATAGTTATGGTAGGCAATGACGTAGTAGTGCCAGAAGTGTCAGAAGATGAAAACTACACCTACCTATACTTTACCTATCCTCATAGCACAAAAACCGTTATAATAACTGGAACACGAGTTATCCCAGAGTTTCCATCATGGACGCAAATACTACTTATACTCATCCTGCTCTCAATCGCCATAGCCATCTACAAACGAAAACTAGTTAAAACACCGATCCATTAAACGGAATTTTCCTTCCTTTTTCATTTGAGACTGATGCTTCTTCCAAAATTCCATTAGTTTTTGACCTTGGGTGTGGGGTGGAGGGGTTAAGGGTGCGCACGTACCTCTTATATTGCACGCCGCCTGCAGTTTTTCCATGCTGAATTTTTGTGTGTGCTTTAAACTTTAGGAGTTCAGTTTCCTACTTATGCCTCTGGCGTCTACGCTCCCTCTTCCGCTTTTCACGGCGCATCCGCTTCTTTTTCCATTTCTTACGGATGTTAACCTACTCCCCTTTTTCCCTAAACTCACGCAGTATAGTTAGATGCAACTTTTAAGGGTTACTCGATTGTGGCGTGGCGTCTTCTCACTTCCTCCTCGGTTTTCCCGAGTCGATGCATGATCTCAACGATCAGGCTGTCGAGGAAGAGCATGCAGTTGTTTTCGAATATGCTTCCAAGCGGGCTTAGGGGTTCGCGTTCACCGAGAATCTGCCTAGCTAAGTAGTCCTCTTCATGAGCAATCTTTGTTCGCCCTTTAACGAGCACAACGTGATCAGCGATTTTCCCAAGGGGAGAGTCGGGGTAAGATGTAACGGCGACAACTTTTGCTCCAATTTCCTTTGCAGTTGCGCTTGCGGTTAGAACCATCTTGGTGACGCCTGACCCTGAAAGTGCAATGATCAAGTCCTCATTAGTCGCTGCTGGAGTAATGGTTTCGCCTAGAAAGTAGACGCTGAACCCTAAGTTCATGAGACGCAGGGCAAAAGCCCGCCCCACGAACCCGCTTCGACCTATCCCAACCACAAAAATCTTTTTGTCCTTAGCGTTTAAGATCAATTGAATCATCTTCTCGATCTGATCCGGATCGAGTGCGCTGATCGCTTCTCGAGCAGCAGCTAGAATCTCATCTGCAGCAGCCTTCAACCACTTCAAGGAATTTTCGCCCTACGAGAGGCAGTTTTCGTCACAATTTAAAAATCTTTACGGTCTCGTTTATGTTTATCGAAGGAAACACCATTCAAGTGGAGACTGCTTAAGATGATCAGATGCGCAGGATCATGGCTAACCGCGGAACAGGAATGGAGAGGCGGACGTAGACGGCGAGGACTAACATGAGAACTGACATCAGAGCCAAAACGTAGTCGGGTTTCCCCAGCCTAAGCATGTATAGGTTGGTGCGCTTCTCAGTGGCGCCCCAAGCTCGGGACTCCATAGCTTCGGCGAGCTCAAGGCTTCTGCGGATAGCGTTCACAATGAGTGGAATGAGAATGGGAATGTAATTCCTTATTCTCTTTATGAAGTTTCCACGCTCCAGTTCAAGTCCCCTAGCCTTCTGGGCATCCATGATCGTCTGCGCCTCCTCAGCCAAAACTGGAACAAAGCGAACAGCGGTGGTGAAGGCAAAGCAAAACTCGTAGGGCACGTGACTCTGCTCCAACGCCAAGCCAAGATGGTCAGGAGAGGTTGTGAGGAAAAACACGGAGAAGGATTCCACCAACACGATGAAACGGAGGGCCATGGCAAGAGAGTATTCAAGAGCATATGACGGCTCGTAGTAGCTATACAGGTATGAGAAAAGGAAGTTAAAACCAAAAATGATAATTGCTAGAAACGCGGCTCCTCTAAGGGATCGTATCCATTCCCGCTGAACACCAGCAACAAACACGAAGGGTATCTGAATCAGAAACAACAAGATGAGAGGCAACAACTCGTTAAACATAACAGCAATCACAAACATCACACAAACGTAGAAGAACTTGGCTCTCGGGTCCAACTGATGGATAGGAGATGAAACCCTTCTAAACCTTAAGCCGTCGAAAACGCTCACGGATTAGCCTCCAAGAAATTGAGCAAAGCTTCTCTCGCCTCGTAGATGTCGATCAAGTCGGTGGGCAACCCCAAATCTGCTAGTTCCAGAAAGATTTGGGTGATCTGGGGAGGCACAATAGAGGCTTGTGTAACAAGGTCGGGGTTGGTGAGCACCTGTTTGGCGCCTCCTTCGGCCACGATCTTTCCCTGAGCCATCAACACGACGTGTGGGTTACACTCTGCCACGAATTCAACGTCGTGAGTGACGATGACTACGGTTTTTTGTTGGGCAGTCAACTGAACGATGAACTGTCGCAGCCTTTCCTTCTGTTTGTGGTCTTGACCGATCGTTGGTTCGTCAAGTATAACCACCTTTGGGTTCCAAGCGAGAACAGAAGCCAACGCAACCCGTTTTCTCTCCCCGCCGCTGAGCATAAAGGGCGAGGTTTTGCGATATTCCGTCAGGTCTAAAAGATTGAGGGCCCAAGCCACTCGCTTCTTGATCGTCCTCTCTTTGAAACCGAAATTTCGAAGGGCAAAAGCCACTTCATCCTCAACCGTTTCGCAGAAGAGCTGATGATCAGGGTTTTGAAAAACGAATCCAACCTTTCGGGCGAGGGCGGCCACACTCATCTTTCGGGTGTTCACTCCGTCAACTAAGACGTTCCCACTCGTGGGCTTCAACAACCCGTTGAAGTGTTTTACCAACGTTGTTTTGCCAGCGCCGTTCTGACCCATTATGGCGACGAACTCTCCGTCCTGTATGGTAAGAGAAACTTCCCGTAAGGCCTCAACGCCGTTTGGGTAGGTGAAGGAAACGTCTTTGACCTTAATCACGCCTCAAAACCTCCTTAAGGATGTGGGATGCCTCCTCCGAGGTGACTGGAACCCTGCCTAGATGTACTCCGCTTTTTTCAAGGAACTGGCTAAGCCTAGTTGCCTTAGGGATGCCGACACCGATCAGGCGGGCTGTCTCCGAGTTAAAGACTTCCCTAGGCTCGCCGTCTAAAACCACTTTCCCTTCGTCCATAACTATAACGTGATTGGAGTATCTTGAGGCTAAGTCTAACCGATGTTCAACCAAAACAACCGTGATTCCCAGCTTTTTGTTCAACTCGCCGATCACCTCAAAGATTTTTTGGGCACCCAACGGATCGAGGAAGGAGGTGGGCTCGTCGAACACCATCACGTCTGGCTGCATAGCGAGCACGCAGGCGATGGCTACCCGCTGCTGCTGACCACCAGAAAGCTCGTGCGGAGCCCTCTCGCGAAGGTCTTCTATGCCAGTCATCTGAAGAGCCCAGTCAACCCGTTTTCTAATGTCATCCCTTGGCACTCCGAGGTTTTCAAGTCCAAAGGCCACGTCTTTCTCCACAAACAAGGCGAAAAGCTGGTTTTCCGGGTTCTGAAAGACGAGTCCGACGTGTCGAGCGAGTTCGTGAATTGAGTTTTCGCTCACCTTGAGGCCTGTAACTATGATGTTGCCCTCAAGTTTTCCGCCGTAAAAGTGGGGAACGAGCCCGTTGAAGCATCGGCAGAGGGTGGTTTTTCCACAGCCGCTGGGACCCGTGAGGACCACAAACTCTCCTTTCTCAATCGTTATGGAAACGTCTTCAAGGGCCCGCTTTGTTGCACCTGGATACGTGTACGTTAGATCCTTTGTTTCGATGACCGCCAACTTCTAGTTCCCGTTCATAGTGACGTTAAAGCTTCCATAAAAGAGTGGCTACTCAAAAAAGAGTATCTTCTTTGACTTTGCGAGGATAGCGACCGGTTCAAATAAAAACTTTTCTGGTTAATAATAATCAGTTTTATGGTTAAGATTGACACGTTCGTTGGTAACTAATCCATTGTTCCCCGCAGAAACGGTCCATAGAACTCGTTAAAGGTCCATAGAAATCTTCTGAGCTGTGAGCGTAATTCTTAAGATTCATCCGAAACACTCTACTAGTGATGCGTATGGTCAGGGGATTCTGCTCGGCATGCGGAATGGAAATCGGTGGATTTTTGAAACCGACAGCTTGGCAGTGCACCAGATGCAAGAAAATATTTTGCAAAGAGTGTTGCCCAAAAGTTGGTTTAGTTTTCAAGAAACCAGCCTGTCCAGAGTGTGGAATTGAGTTGGCGAAGTGATCTAAATGAGTGAAGTCCTAATCCCGATTGCATATCAGTTGGGCATAGGCGGAATCGGCGGGTTTTTCTTCGGATACGCCGTTAGGAAACTTATTAGACTCGCGATAATCATCGGAGTTTTCGCCTTCTCTCTCATATATTTGGCCTACGCAAACGTGATCGACGTAGACTACGAAGGACTTATGGGAATTGCACGTGTAGCTGAGCCAGCGCTGGGACTGTTCGCACCTCTATTGTCCGCTTTGCCATTTTTTGGCAGCTTTTTTGTTGGACTCGTGCTTGGACTGAAGAAGGGTTAGTCACTTAGGCATTTTCTTCTTTAATCCTTCCCTCAAAAGCCTCACACAACGCTTAAGGCTGGAGTCCACGTCTCCTACCCCATTAGCCCCAGCCGAAATCGAGTGCCCACCACCCATGCCACGGAGATACTCACCGAGAGGCTTGGCTACATCTCGACCCAGGTGCACCCCAGTCTTTTCATAAAAGTCCCGGCACGCTCTTAGGCTCACCTGAACAGTGTCTCTCCTCTGGCCCGCAACAACTGCCACATGGGCTCCTAGCCCAATCAAGGCTCTCGCAGCTGATGCTTGATAGGCGCTGACATGGGATAGCGCAATAAGCCATCCATCCATTTTCATGAGTTTCATTCGTTTGCCAGCCTTAAGTCGTGCTATGCACTCTGAGGGATGCATTGGTAGGGAAAGCAGGGGCAGGGTTTCTTCAGCGTTCGCTCCAGCATCGATAAGGTCAGCTACGGTCTTAAGTGTGGAGGAGCTGGCTAAAACGAAGTGTCTTGTGTCAAATGCTATTCCGAGGAACAACACCTTGGCTTCAACTTCTGTTGGCTTAACTTCTGCCTCTCTGAAAAACTGATATACGATCTCGCAGGTCGACGACGCCTCTTCATCAGTCACGCTCAGTGTTGCGAGGCGCTCCGTCTCTGGGTGGCTGGCATGATGGTCGATCACAACGAGGGGAGAGCCAGCCGCCTTAACCCGTTCGCTCCATTCGTCCAGTTGCTGGATGGTGTTGGTGTCCAACAAAACGATGAAATCCGCCTTTTCAATGCGTGGTTGCGTTGTTAGCTCGATAGGCAGCGATTTTATCAAGAACTTGGAGAGCCTGCTGATCCCCTGAGCCGCAGCGATCTCAACGCTCAGTTTTGGTCGCAAACGCCTTAACAGTTGAGAGAACGCAAATGCTGCGCATAAGGCGTCTGGGTCAGCGTTATGGTGGCAAAGCAGAACAACCAGTTTTGCGTCAAGCTTGTCTACGAGAGATGTTATTTTACTAATTTGCACGCGAGTTCCCTCAAATGCCTTTCAACGGATGCGAAAGCCCTTCTCGTGGCTTCGTTGGCCAGTTTTTTCACGTCACAGTTTTTCAATAGGGGTGAAAGGGTGATTTCCACGTCAACGTTAACGGTGACCGGCCTCGTCCCTTCAGTTTCAACGGTTATGTTCAGATCAGAAATTCTATGTTGGGGAATCTTTGACAGTACGTATTCTCTCGCCGCCCTCTCTGCGACCTCGCATAATTCTTCCACCTGTTCAGGGGTGAGCTCCGGTATGCCTATCTCTTCCAAAAGTCTTTCCACCTTAAGGTGGAGGTGAAATTGGACGTAAATCAGCCTGAAGTTTTGTTTGCAGGTCCTTCACTTGGGTCCTTAATCGCTCCTCCTGCTTACCTAGCACACCGATTCTCATGTTGAGAAGTTCTTTCCGCTCGTTCAGCTCTGTGGTTACTTTCGACTTCTCCGACTTCACGAGAAGCGAGCCTATAGACTTATAGATGACCGCATTTTCTGTGAGGTTTCCCAGCTCGTTTAAAGCCTGCTCAATCTCTGTGAGTTCCAGCTCAAGCTCCTGCTTTTGCGTCAACACCGCCTGCAACGTCTGCTGAAGTTGCTGAAGCCTCAACAGTCGCTGTTGAACTTGGGGTGGAAGCCTTGAAATTTCCTCACTCATTTAATTCCCCTACTGTTTCACATAGCTCTCTGAACCCAGCATTATGACTAAGCGTTAATTAAGTGTTTTTCATTTATTCCCCGCGCGCAGAGAATCTAGGGCAGAACACATGTCGTTGACAATGCTGACCCAGCGAAGGTAAGAGTTAACGGCGGCTCTCAAGGCAGACTTGTCGGTTGCCTCAAAGTTTAATATTAGGTTGCTGCCTCTACCCTCCACTTTCACCTTAGAACGGGGAGAAGGCGGAGTCCTAGTTTCAGGCTTCAACGCACCCAAAACAATCTTCAAATGCTTTTCAGACGGAAAATTTAGGCGCACAACGATGCGAGACTTCATTTTTCGTTTCCCACACCACACGTGATAAGGTGACACGAGGACCCATCTCAACAGTTTCAGGGAGGAGCATGAATGTTATCTGTATGTGGCGTGAAGCGTTAAGTGTAATATGCATTGCGGCTGAATACTCTGAGACCGCTTCGTCCATTGAGGATAACGGAATGTTAAGAAAGTTTGACAAGAACTCTGCAATCTTCGTGACTTGAGAGGTTTTCTCTAGCGGCGTGGTTATGGTGAGCGATCGAATGGGCTTAGCCTTTGTCACTTCGAACTCTCTTTGAAGCCGTATGCCCCTGATGTACATCAGGGGAGAAACAGGGATTAGGCCCTCTGGTCCAATCTGGAAAAGCTCGATCTTTCCAGGTCCGCCTCTCCATCGATCAACAATAACGACTCGGTCGGCGTTGAATTCCAGTGCTTTTTCACCTATCCCGTCGAGGCTTAGTTTGCCACGGTTGATTCTGACAATGTTCGGGATGGAGCGGGCGAGTTCACGGCAAAATGTTCGTATTCTCCTAGTTGGCCTCCGAGAGGTGGTTAACAATATCACCCTTCTTTTTCCTCTTCCATAGAAACTTGTGGGGTCAGCAAGCCTTTTGCCGCTCGCTTCGCTACGGCGCCCAGCTTTGTAACTGGGGTGTAGGCGCCTCCGGTGAAGGTGAAGCCGCATTTTCTGCAGTTCCAGAGGCCCACGCTCTGCCTTCGAACTGACTCGCTGCCGCACTGGGGGCAACTGTGGGTTTTCTTCGTCTCTGAGAGCATTTTGACGTATTGCTTTCGTACGGTTGAGCCATAGCGGGCGCCTAGTCCTCTAGTTGAGCCCACCTTCTTTGTTCGTCTACGTCGGCCCATCAGCCTTTCACCACAAGCTTCCGCAATTCCCCAGCTTTTTGTTTAGCCATTTTCGCGGCTTCTGAAATCTGTTGTGTCGTGAAGCATCCGTAGCCGCCTTTCTGCACTGCGCAGATTTTTCCGTCCTTGTCTGTGGTTATGGTGATCCTCGCATCCATTACCTGCTCCTCCTCGAGCCAAGGGTCCACTATGAGCTTGTCGTTTATCTTGGCAAAGGTCACAGCTATAGGATAGTTTCTCATTGAAAGGGGAGTGTAGCCTGGCTTCACCTCAACTTCGCCCTCTTTCACCTCATAGTTGAACATTTTGGTGTTGAGCAGGGCGGCTAGTGCCGCTAGAGCCGAAGCATCTATGAGGTTCCCGTCGTGGTTTAGGACGTAAACGTCAACAAAAACGACGAAGACCTTCTTCCCAGGCTCCACACACAGCTCTTCTAGAGCGATCGCCTTGGACTCCCGTACGCCTCGGTCAACGACTCTCGCAAGTTCTATGGAGTCCTCGTTGGGTGGTCCTGGTTCAAATGTGGGTGACGCAAGGGGCACCAGCTCAGTGTTCACAGTTAGAACTCCCTGATCGGGCACGTCTGGAAATGGTTCGCCCAACTCGATTTTTGTCCCCACCATCACCTCGGTTTTGCCCAGACGCACGCGAGCGGAGCCCTCAGCTCGTCCAACAACTCCCACCTCTAGTTGAATCTCGCGATAGTCGGTTAGCTCTCGTCCGTCCAGCCTCTTTCCGATGGAAACCAACTGGGCGATTTGCTTCTGCTTCACGCGAACCATGGTCTGGGATTTCATTCTTCCACCTCTTCCTTAACCGCGACGTACTTCGCTTTTAGGGCCTCCTTCTGAAGCCCATATATCTGTTTGCAGCCTTCCACTGCCATGTTCACGACTTTCTCAAACTCGTCGATGGTTAAGCTTCCGTCCATCTGAAGCAGCGTTATTGCGTTTAAGTTGGGCATCCACGCCAAGGGCAAGTCTGCCTCGCCTCCCTTGTCTTCAGTGTCGGTTAGGTCTAGTACCAGACGTCCTTCCACCTTTCCGGCCGCACAAGCCGCCACCAAGCCTCGCATTGGAATGCCAGCGTCCGCCAGTGCCAGAGAAGCGACTGTGATGGCAGCGCATCTCGTTCCACCGTCTGCCTGCAGAACCTCGATGAAAGTGTCGATGGAAGTTTGTGGATAATACTCCACGAAAACGGCGGGCTCGAGGGCCTCCCTAATCACCTTAGAGAGCTCTATTTCTCTTCTCGAGGGAGCTGGTGACTTTCTCTCCTCAACTGAAAACGGCGCCATGTGATAGCGGCAGCGAAGCAATGCCCGATCTGGTATGGCTAAGTGCTTTGGATGAGCCTCCTTGGGCCCGTAAACCGCGGCGAGAATCTTATTCTTCCCTTGTTCGATGTAGGCGGAGCCGTCAGCGTTGCCGAGAACGCCAACTTCTATCTTCAATGGTCTTAACTCGTTTAGTCCTCTACCATCATTCCGAACATCATTCTTATCTATCAATTTTTCAGGTTTCTTCTGAGACATGTTCAACACCTCCCTTTTCACTTCTAACCATTTGAGTTACACGATCCGTTAACCCACTCGTGTGGGCTTCTTCCTCGATCTTGCGAATGGCCATAACAGCGAGTTGCTCATCCTTAGGAGACCCACCGCTAACAAGAATTACGCCGTTTTGACCAACTATGATCTGGCAGTTTGTTTCTTGCTTTAACATGGTTATCATTGAACCTTTCCTTCCAATAACTCGAGGAATTTTTGTGGGAGTGATCTCAACAATCTGTCCACGCTTAACCTTTCCTAGTTCAGGCTCACGAATGCTTAAAAGAGGGGCGCGCGTTCGGTCGTAAGCAATTATTTTAGCCATGACGAGGTCGCCCACGTCGAGTATTGAAGGCATGTCGTCCCTCTGAGGCTTAAACGGTCGATTGAGGACCTCTGACGCTCGAAGCACTGCTAGGTATGGAGCTCTGATATCTATTACCCATGAACCAAGACCGACTTCGACCACTTTTCCGATGACCAAGTCTCCAACAGATGGAGCATAAAATGCCTTTAAGGCAACAACATAGACTTTACGATCCTCGTATTCGACGAGCCCAACCCTCGTAGCGTAAATCTTGCCGTCCTCTTTATACGTGTTGTCACCAGCCACGTAATCGTCTTCCGCAAGCAAGTCGCCGGGCGTCACAATTTCTCTTCTTTCAAAGAAAGTAGGCAAATCCATCACCTCACACGTAAAGACTTACTAAACCATTTTCGCTTCGAGGTTGCCTCGGGTCATCTCTCCTAGTTTTTCAAGAAATGGTCCGTAGAGGCCGGCGGGCAGTTCCACAACCGCGAACCATGATCCGTCGGCTCGCCACTCCTCACGTTTGATGGTGCCGAATCCTTTAACGGTTCCGTAAACTCTGCTTGCGTGCTCGGGTGGGATGCGGACAGCCACGGAGACCCTTTCCATCTTGATGGGCAAGATTGGACGCAGGAGTTTTACAACTTCTTTTGCTTGTTCCTCAACTCCCTTGAATGGGTCGATCGAGAAGTGAATTTGCTCCATGGCTTGCTCTATGCGCATGGGGGGATGGGGAAGATTCGTTTTCGGGTCAACGCATTGACGAGATATGAAGGAGACAATTTGTTTTCGTTTTTCCTCAATCAATTGCTTCCGTTGCTCGGTGGTTAACTGCAAATCGCCCTTCTTCAGGATTACATCAGCTATCTTGAGAAGATCCATGGTTCCGAAAGCTTTAAGCAGCTTGTCTTCTGAGGGCTTCAACCCCTTGCTAGCATCGGTGAAAACGGCTTCCGTAACCAACACGTCGGACAATGAACCAATCTTTCCAAGTTTGTAGGAAAGGGCGGGTTGCGGTTTGACGAGGATCTCGAAGTGTTCTCCTTCACGAGTTAGGCGCGCAACCGTGTAACGCTCGCTCATGGGATTCCACTGTCCTAGAGACCCTTCTGGTAGCCTTCGATCTCCTCATCGGTGAGCATCCGAAGCTTTTTTGTTTCGGTTGAGATCACAGCTATCTTGAGCCTTGGCGCTTCTCCTCTTGCCTCAAGCGCCTTTGTAAGGCATTTCACGGCGAGTTTAATTGCGGAATCGAGTGTAGAGTCCTCTTTATACTCTGCCTTTAGGATGCCCTCAACTGTTTCGCGGCCGATACCCACGGCAACAGCCTTATAGCCTCTGTAGGATCCACTTGGATCGGTTGAGAACAATTTGTTTCCCGTTTTGTCTACACCACCAAAGATTATGGAGACCCCGAAGGGTCTGACCCCTGCGTGTTGAGTGTAGAGTTGTTTTATGTCTCCAATTCGTTTCGTGATGACCTCTACGTCCACAGGTTCATCGTACATCAATCGGTTGCTCTGGGAGTAAACCCTTGCTTGGTCTATGAGAATGCGGGCGTCAGATCCTAAGCCGACAACCGCTGCCCCGAAGTGATCGTCTATTTCGTAAAGTTTCCAAGTGAAATTCGGGTCCTGCAGTTTTGTTTCAATTTTCTCTTCCGCCCCCAAAACTACCCCATCGGAGCAAGTGATTCCCAATATGGTTGCTCCACGATTCACCGTTTCGAGGGCGTATTCAACCTGAAAGAGGCGCCCATCTGGGGAAAACACGGTTATAGCACGGTCATAAGCCCCGGGCACCGCAAACACACTCATTTCATCACCTCACACATCGAAACACATTTTGCTTGTTCAGTTGTAGAGAAGGCGATATAAAACAGTTATGCAGAAGACTTAAAGAAAAGAAATGATTGACACATGAAGAGGGTAGAGCGCGAGAGGCGTAGAGAATGGGTTACGGAGAAGCGTGGAAAGTGCTGGCTGACCTGATCACCGAACTCCGAAGAAGGGGAGAAACCATTCCATCTCACGCGATGAACGACCTGCGCTCTGCCAAGACCATGATACAGATTCTGAAAGCCGATCCCACCCACCTTGAGAACCTTCCAAGAATCGAGACGTACATGGAAAACGTAGAATCGTACCTCGTCTTCACGGCGCAGGAAAAATTCGGCTCAGACTACATTGAACAGTGGATGAAGAAGCTGGAAAAGGCCAGAAGAGCTCGTGAGGAAGAAGAGAAAGCCGCTCCGAGGTTTATCCCAGGACTTCCACGGGGCAAACACTGGGTGCGAGTTCAAGTTTCAGAAGATATGCCAAAGAATGATATAGAAATGTTGGCAAAGGAAAACAAACTTTCAAGCAAAATGCAAAAAAACGGGTATATGCTCATTAGCGGCGATGTTGAAAAGGTCAAGCTTTTTGTCAAAAAGATGGCGGAAAAACTTCAAATCGAAAGAAAATGAGAAAAAGGATAGATGCTTCGCTTGCACAAGAGTTAAAACGAGTTTCTATAATATTTTTCTAGAAGAAGCCCAAAAAATGGTTGGGTATACCTTTCAAGCCGATATCAGAAGGGCAGGTTAAAAATGCCGCATATCAAAAAAATTGAAATGAAGGGCTTCAAATCTTTTGGCCCGAAAGCTGCCACCATCCTGCTAGACAAGGGTTTCACTGTGCTCACAGGGCCAAACGGCAGTGGAAAAACAAACATCGTGGACGCTATTCTATTTGGGTTAGGCGAGCTTAGTGCCAGAAGGCTCAGAGCTGAAAGCTTCTCAAAACTCATATTTCACGGAAGCCCAGAAGCAGAGGTGGAAAAGGCGAAGGCGGCCAAGGTTATTATTCAATTTGACAACTCTGACAATCGCATACCCGTGGACACCAGCACCGTAACCATTTCTCGCGAAGTTTACAAAAACGGCCAAAGCGTCTATCGGCTTAACGGGAGGAGAATTTCCAGAACCCGCACTGTTGATATACTGTCCATGGCTGGAATTAGCCCCACTGGGCACAACGTGGTCGTGCAGGGAACGATCACACGCATGGCTGAGATATCTCCCCACGAACGCAGGAAAATTATAGACGATCTGGTTGGCATAGCTCAGTATGACGCTGAAAAGGCTGAGGCCGAAGAGAAACTTCGAGCCGCCGAGATATCTATTCGAACCGCCATGGGTCGGATAGACGAAGTGCAGAAGAGGGTGGACGATTTAGAGAGGGAACGCAATGAGTTGCTCCGCCACTTTTTCATTCAAGAAGAAATCAAGCGGTTCGAAGCTATGAAACTCTCCCACGAAATTTTGGAAACCCAAAGAAAAATCGACGACCTTTCATCAAAGATCGAAGAGGTCAGAGGCAGAGTTGAAAACTTAAGGCAACTAAGAGAAGAGCGCAGAGCTCAACGCCATGAAGTCGAAACTGAGTGGAGGAAACTTAGTTCAGAAAAAGTTGAGGAGGGCGGCACACGTGTTCTCGAGGTTCAAATCCAGGTAGGCGAAATCAAATCGAAGCTAACCGAACTCACAACAAAAATTGGGGCTGGGACAGCAAGCCTCGAAGGGCTCAGAAGAGTGAGAGAAAACAATCTCCAACAACTTGAAGCAATCAAAAGTGAAATTGTTGAACACCGTGAAAAAACTCAAAAACTGAAACGAGTGCATGATCGTCTATCCGAAATGATTAGGACCAAACAATCCCAACACGATGCTATCCAAAACGAGACCGCGCAACTTTGGGCAAACTTAGGCGAAAACAGCGAAAAAATCAGGCAGGTTGAGCAGCAGTTAGACAGGCTTTACCAAAACCTCATGGACCTCAGAAGCGAACACGCTCAAAGTCAAACAACAATTAGGGTTCTCTCAGGTAGGCTACACGATCTTGACGCTCGCAAGGATAGATTTGCATCCACCCTTAACGAGCTGAAAAAGTCCCTCAAGGATCTCCAGAGCGTTCAAAATGAGCAGAAGACTCGATTCAAGAGTTTACAAAGAACCCTGGACCAGAGAACCCTTCAGAAAGACTCTATAGGGAAAGAGATCGCCCAAGCAGGAAAGATCGCGGAGTCGGCTCGAGAGGCTGTTGTAGAATTTATCACTCAGCGGGAACTCGCTGAAACCGTTGCGGGCGAGGAGAAGGCTTTGAGAAACATTGAGGAACTCGGAGAACTCGGTGTGATCCCTGGGGTGTACGGCCGATTAAGAAATTTAATTAAGATAGAAGGGACTTATGAACAGGCTATAGAGGCGGCAGCAGCCGGTTGGCTGAACTCCGTTGTTGTTCGAGATTTTGAGACAGCTTTCACGTGCGCCGAAACGCTGAAACGCTTGAAACTCGGCAGAGTGAAAATCATCCCTGTCAAGGACCTGCCAGTTAAATCTGTTAATCCCGCGAAAATTAGGGGGGTGAGGGGCGTTGCCTCTAGTTTTGTTAAGTGTGAAAAACGGTATGAACCTGCCATAGTTTTCGTTTTTGGAGACACTTTGATAGCAGGGGATGATGAGGCGGCTCTTACCGCTTCCCGTGACGGTTATCGAGCAGTCACCGTTAATGGGGATCTTTACGAAGCTGGTGGAGGGATAGAGAGCGGATATTATCGTTCTCCCATCGACTTTTCCTCCGTCATCCCAAGTGAATCCGCTGTCAAGAGCTTAGACGAAGCGGTGAGGACCCTCCGAGAGCATCTGACGAGGAGGGAGGACGAAATGACCATTTTCGGGGAGGAAATCGACAAAACTCGAGTGCAGATCGCCAGACTAACCGAAGCCATCACCGCCCTTGAAGGTGAAATCACGCGAATACGCAGAAGCATCAAGCAAACTAAGCGCAATACAAGGCGCGTTGAGAAACTTATTCAACGCGTTCAAAGGCGGCTTGAAAAGGAGAGGACACAGATAGAACTCCGAAAAGCACAACGCGAAGCCATTCAAAAAGAGACGCATGACCTAAACAATGAATTGGCTGTGCTCCGACAGAAAACAGATCCGTCCAGAATCCAGGAAATGGAAATTCAGCGAGAAAAACTGGCCGAAGAAGTCATAGAGGCGAGGCAGAGGCTTATTAGCGTGGAAACTGAACTCTCAACTCTCCAGTCTAAACTAAGAAATGTTCTTGTAACCGCTTCTGGCAACATCAGGATTCAGCTTAGAAAGGTGAGTGAACAGCTCTCTATTGAGGAGAGGGAAGTTGAGGACGCACTTCAACAGAAAGGGGAACTTGAACAGGAACTCTCAAGACTTGAAACTTCTAAGGAGGAACTTTCCCGTTCCGTTTTAACCGCTAGAAAAGAGGCAAAGAAGTTCACATCCCAAATTGACAGCATCGACAAGCAACTGCACCGACTAGACGCTGAATACGAGCGGGCTGACGAACTGCACAACCGACTTCAACTTGAACTCCAAACGCTTCGGTTGCAGATGGATCAACATTATTATCAGATGAGGGAAATTGGCTACGAGGAACCCCTAAAAGTTTCGCCGGATCAGCTAGTGGCAGCGGAATCATCACTCAAACTGATGCGATTCGAACTGGAACGCCTCGGAGCCGTTAATCAACTAGCCCAGTCGCACTACGCTGAACAGATTTCACGATACAAAGAGTTATCCCTTCGCATGAACGAGCTGGAGAAGGAGAAACAGACCATAATCACTTTCATGGATGAAATTGAACGGAAAAAACGCAAGGTTTTCATGAACGCCTTTAACCAAATAAACAAAAAATTCGGAGAGTACTTCTCGAAACTCACGGGTGGTGGAGAAGCCGTCCTTAAGTTGGAGAAGCCCGAAGAACCGTTTGCTGGCGGAATGGACATGGTTGTTCAGTTCCCCGGCAAGCCTCCGATCCTTGTAAGCGGAGCCAGCAGCGGGGAGAGATCCGTAGCAGCTGTCGCGTACATATTCGCTCTACAAGACTTCTCACCCGCAGCCTTCTACCTTTTCGACGAAGTTGATGCACATTTAGACGCCTTTCACGTGAGCAAACTGGGAGAGCTGTTGGTTGAGGAGTCGGCGAAGTCCCAGTTTCTGGTTATCACTCTGAAGCCAGAGATGGTTAGCAAGGCTGAGAGGGTTTATGGCGCATATGAACGCAACGGAGTCTCCCATGTGGTTTCAACCACGTTTAAGGAGGCTGCCTAGTGTCCTCATCCAGTGGAAAACCTTTCTACTTTCAGCCTCCTTGGAACATACTCTTTGAACTTCACAAGCTGACAAAGGTGAGGCCGTGGGACGTGAACATCTCCTTCCTGTTAACCTCCTTCCTAGAGGAGATGGAGAAGAGGGGAGATGTTGATTTTAGGGCCTCTGGGGTGGCACTTGACTCCTCCTCCCTCATATATCTCATGAAGTCCAAGCTCCTGCTAAAACTTGAGGAGCCCCCGTCTTCCCCTAAGCCCCCGCCAGACTTTCTTCCCCCGCCTCTGTTTCTTCCTCTTCGCTACGAGTTAACATCCACAACCATCCAGCACCTGTTAGAGGCTTTGGATGAGGTGCTTAAGGGTGAAGGACTGCTTGCATTGAAGCCTCGTGTGGAACCCGTCCTGCCGCCTCCACCAGAAGTTCTTCCTCCTATTGATCTCTACTTGATGGAAGTTGAGAAACAAATGGAGAGGCTGTATCATTCTCTCCTACGGTTCGCTGATGAGGGGAGGCTGGTCGTATTCTCCAAGGTTGTAGCTGGACTGGAGAAACTGGAGGCCGTCAAAGCCTTTATTGTCCTTCTATTTCTCGCCCAGACGGGCAAGGTAAGTCTGTGGCAAGAAGAAAACCTCACTGAGATCTACATAACACTCTGCGAGGGTTCGTCCATTGGAGGTCAGGGAGCAGGAATCATCTGAACGGTTTAAACGTGAAAACGCGAGGCGTAAGTTAGCTTTGATAGAGGCCGCCCTCTATGTGGCTGGGCGTCCCTTAGATTTGAAAATGTTGGGGTCGGTGATCAAAACCCGTTCTAAGACGAAAACTAAGATGCTCGCAAGTGCACTCATGAAGGAGTATGAAAATCGTGACACGCCTCTTGAGATCATTGAGCTTGAGGATGAGCGGTTTGTTATGCAGCTAAAGGCGGAGTACACACCGAGGGTTCGAAGACTTGCTATAAGACCTCTCCTCGGTGTGGGTCCACTGAAAACACTGTCATACATCGCCTACCGCCAGCCAGTGCCTCAAACCCAAGTCATTGACGTGAGGGGGCAGCACGCCTACAATCACCTCAAACAACTGCAAGAGCTGGGTTTAATCCACCGTGAGAGAGCTGGACGAACAAAGGTGATAGAAACCACCGAGTTTTTCGCTGACTACTTCGGGCTGAGTCATGATGTGCGGACCATGAAGAAACAACTCAAAAGCGTATTTGAGGAGTTCGCCGAGCCCAAATCGTAAAGGGAATAAGTTAAGTCTACGGCTTTATGATGCTGCTATAGGCTATACTATGTAGCCGCTGTAGATCAGCTTCACCTTTTTTAGGTCTAAGATGTTGATTACGCCGTTGTCGTCTAGGTCCGCGTTCGGTTCAACTATCCAGCCAGAAAGGGCTAACTTGACCCTCTTTATGTCTAAGATGTCGCATGCGCGGTTGCCATCCACATCGCCAGGAACCGTGACGAAAACCCAACCGTCGATGAGGGTATTGTCTGCTGTATCTGTTTCGCCCGGGACCGTTGTGGCGTTGACGCTTATGGTGTAGGTGTAGTTGACGTCAAAGCCTGTTGTGTCCCATTTCAAAGTGATGGGTATGGAGCTTTCGCTTGTTAGGGTGATGGTTTTTCTTTGGATGACCGTTGTGTTCGCGTAGACAGTGACGTTGAATTTTTCAGTGTAGTCGCCTTGATTTTTAAGAGTTATAGTGATGTTTACGGGGCGTCCTTGTGCTACCACGGTTTTGTAGGGTCTGACGCTGACCACCGCCACATCACGTTGTGGAGCCCGTGGCCTCATGAGCGGATAGTTGTCCGGGTTATCTCCTTCGATCGCGTAAGGCGTGTCTCCAATGCCATCTTGATTAGCATCTGCGCCCGTATAGTCGCTCCAATGGTTACCACCAGAAGGATAACCATCATCCCAGGTATTTGTTGAATACCGACTGTTGACCTGATCTGTGTTGTTGATGAGGTTGTTATGGTAAATCGTATTATTACTTGACCGCCATAAGTCGATGCCCACGTCGTTGTATGTTATGTTGTTGCAATGAATACCATTGCCGCTAGAAAAGCTTAGGACTATTCCAAACGAGTTATTAGTTAAGGTGTTTCTGCTAATAATGGCGTTACCAGAAGATTCCAGGTGGATGCCCTCGGTGTTATTGGTTATGGTGTTTCCGCTGATGTGGCAGCTGTCAGAACGATCTAGCCAGATGCCGTACCCCTTCCATGTTACGGTGTTTTCGCTGATAACTATATTATTTGAGTTGGATAGGAGGATGCCTATATCTGTTGAGCCGCTTCCTCGTATAGTGAAGCCTCTAAGGGTGACGTGGTTTGCGGTTATGTTGACAAGGGTTCCGGTTCCATTTATGACAGTACTTCCCATTATTCCGATAAGTGTCAAAGACTTGTTTATGGTAACGTTTTCAGAGTAAGTTCCGTTACGCACGATGATCGTGTTTCCAGACTGAGCTGAATCTATTGCTTCTTGAATTCTTATGTAGCCTAGGCGGGTGTTGAGGTTATAAATTGGAGGGGTCAAGGGGCTTACGAGGGGATAGCTGTCCCGATTTTCTTCGTCAATCCTTTTTGGGTCGTCGATGATGCCGTCGTTACCCTGCACATCTTGGTTCACCCCCTTGTATTCGTCAACAATAAACGGAGGTGTGATGGAGTGGTCGCTCCAGTAGTTTCCGCCGGAAGGATAGCCATCGTTCCAAAGAGTGTTGTAGGATTCGGTGACCTTCGCTTGTATTGTGTTTCCGATGAAGCTGTTATGGTAGATGAAGCTGTTGTTACTGTGGCCCTGAAGGTATATTCCGTTCAAATTGTTGGAGACGGTGACGTTTTGTATCTTCGAATTTGTGGTGTTCCAGAGAAAGATACCATTAACATTCTTTGTTAGTTTGAGGTTTCTTACGGTTACGTTGTTGCAATCTATGAGGTAAAGTGTTCCCGCGTTGGTTGATGAGTAAACTGTGTTTGAGGCTTTCTTTACGTAGTAAACTGGTTTGCCGTCTACCGTGTTGCTCTCGTCTATGGCATTTTCAAAGTGAGCTTCTTCCTCGCCGTATAGTCCAAAATTGTATTTGTTACCCGACATGGTGTTGTTGGTGAGGTTGTTGCCGCTGGACTGGTAGAGGTATATTCCAATCTCGTTGTTTGAGGCGTTGTTATTGGCAAGCTCGTTGTCGCTGGAATTGACGAGGCGGATTCCATAGTAGTTGTTTGTTAGGATGATGCCACTTATGTTGTTCCCGCTTGAATCGTCTACAAGGATACCACATTCAGGGTTTCCACTTTTTTGTATGGTTAAACCGCTTATGTTGACGTTGTTAGCTTTTATCTTAATCACGGTTCCAATGTGGCTTCCATCAATGATTGTGTTGTGCTTGTTCTCTCCGATGAGCGATACACTCTTGTTCACAACCACATTTTCAGGGTGTATTCCTGCATAGGCTAGGATTTTGTGTCCATGCGAAGTTTCGGGAGCGTTTATTGCTTTTTGAATTGTTGCGTAATATCGGTTTATATTAGTGTTGTAGACGGGTGGCCGTTTGAGGATGTGGATCCTGTGGATGCCTAGGGTGTAGGTGAAGTATACGAAGTAATGGGTGAGGTTTTGTGTTACGGTTCTTTCTTCGGTCTTGAGCGGTTCATCATCTATTATGACCAACAACTTATCTAAGTCATCGACTGGTATGAGTGTTTTTGGAATCGTGACGTTGGAGAAGCCTGGATAGGGGCCTGTAACGTTAAAGCTGATCTGCTTGTCTGGACGGCTGAAGGCGTGACCGTAGAAACCAGAACCATACACAATGAGAACTGTCCCGCTATCACGCCATTCGTATCCATCAGTTTGTACACCAGTTGAATTGCTTACGATGAAAACGGTTTGAGCGGCTGAAAGCGCAACAGTGTAAGTGTCGATTATGTTAAACGGAACCATGAGTAAGGGGTTGTAGTAGTCCATCACCATTATGTCACGAAGATGTATGTTAGAGACTGCGGGTGCCTTGACTCTAAAGGTGGCGTATGCTAGTCTTCCGTCGCCGCTCGCTCTGTAGTTTCCTAAGAGACTGCAGGCATAGTGGGTGATCTCTCCCGACGTGTTGTTAATGTTTCCGGGTTGCCAGTAAACTGAACCTGCCTGCTGGAGGAACTCGCCCATATAGACGCCTGTGCATTCTAGGAGGGTGGCGTTGAAGGACATGCTTGCTTCCCAACTGTAGATATCGACGGCATCGTTGATGTTTAAGTTGACCGTGACAATGTTGTTGACGCCTATTGCTGTACCGTTGATTGTCGAGGGATTCAAGTAAACGGTTGTCGTAGAACTCGTTTGAGTGATTTTAGGAATGGATGAAGCTGTTCCCACCGATGCCGCGCCCATGCCTAGAGACGAGTTAGCCGTTTTGGCCCAGTCCTTTGCTAATCTGGATAGGTCCGCCACGTTAATAATGCCGTTGCCGTCTATGTCAGCTGTTGAACTCCATTGTGGATCGCCAGCTTTCGATCCGTACGCAACTCCTAGAATGATAAGATCATCAAAATAAACATCTCCGTCCAAATTCAAATCGGTTTCCGCTAATGAATAGATCCACGTGGGAATTTTCCATTTTCTCGTGAAGGGCGCAGCCCGGTCGTACAGGGGGTATACAACCTCTAATCTAGCCTCCCCAGTGACGGGACTCTTCTGCCACTGAGTAATCAAAGGCCTAACGTAGCCTTCTACCCAATTGGCGCCTATTTCGTTGCAGAAAACGTCGTGGTAGTGTGTGAATTTGAATTTGCCAAGAATGCTGATTCGATCTGTTTGTTCAAGTTTAGCTACAACAGCGTCAGTGTCGGTCGTTCCAGCTCTTTCAATAGCCTCTTTCAGCGTGTATATTGCGTCATATGCACCGTACGAAGTGTATACAGGACCATGTCCATACCTAGAAAGGGTTTCGTCGTAGAACGCTAATGCTTTGGGACTTAGTGGGGTTCTCGTCCCCGAGACGGCAAGAATGGTCTCGTATTCGCATTTCCCGTCCGTCTGCTCCCAAAACTCGATTTTCTGTGACACCATATTGATGCCAACGGGAACAGCTTTAACTCCCATGTCCCTCCACTGATGAATGAAACTGGTGCCTGCTTCCGCGGAAAACAGGTGGATAAGGAGACGAGCCCCAGAGGCGCTGACGTTTTGTAGTATTGCTGAGAAATCTGTCTCCAGCCAGCTTGGTCGAGCAACGCCAACCACTGTGGCGTTAGGCCCTAGGGCTCCACCTGTCAAAGCCGCCACAATTCCGTCGCACCAAGGAAGGCTCTCCGCAACAATGTAGGTTTTGACAGGCGAACCGAATATACGTGCCAATTTTTCTGGCAAGATGTAATCCCGTAGGAAGGTAGCAAACGTGTTGTAAAGAGTAGTTGAGTTGACTGGTGCCACTCTGAATAGGTATTTGTACCTTGCATAATTTTCTTGAACACCATCAATCAATTCGTCTTCAGCTGCACCAGTGATAAGGAAGATTTTGTAATAGTCCATGAACACTTCACGAGCTGCAATAATGGCCTCGCTCCAAAAGCCTCCTATAACAAAATCGCAACCAGCATTCACAAGCTCTATCGCTGCTGTGGCTCCTGTTTCGGCGTCTGGATGCTGTCGTCCCCGAAGCGTGTCTGCAAAGACTAATTCAACGTTGCGCCCTAGGATGCCGCCTCCAGCGTTGATTTCATCCCTTGCGATCTCAGCCCCTTCCTTCATGCCTTGACCCTGCATCCAAGCCATGGGACCTATAACACCTATCTTTATGGGCGCCGCAACGGGTTCGATGAACGTCGTAACATAAGCGGTTACACTTCTACTTTCGCTTGGATTGATGCTTGTCGGGTTCCAGTAGTATAAGACCGCGCTGTCATACTGGCCTCCAACAGTTGGTTCAGTGGAACCGACAACAATGCCAGTTGGGGTGTAGCTATACGCCATAGCAAATGAGTGGGCCCAGTGAGCAAAAACAAGTCTGTCTGGAGGGGTAGCACCGGTCGGTGCTGAAACAGATCCGTATACAGAGAATAGGCTTGTGGGGAAATTCGTTGCTTCCCAGAATTGAAATGGAGGTGACACCCAATCAGTTTCTGTGTCTAACCAAGTTCCTGGCGTAGTGGGATCCGTCCATTGACGTATCCAAGCTCCATCCCAACCATCAACCATCAGGTCCCATTCATATCTAATTCCGACCGTATGTGCAACAGCGTCATTGTTGGTAACTTTCATAGTCACTCTAACTGTGGTATCTGAAGTCGTTGTCCCTATTACTTCGGTCTCTTGAACTACATGTATATTCTCAATAGTCGCCCACGTGATGATTACCTTGGTTGAGGTTGAGGTAATAGTCGGGTTACAGGTATCTAAATCCACAAGGGTGTAGCCAGGGTCTGGAGTATGAGCCAATGTCGTGGTTACATATTCGCGCAACGTATCGTTAACATGGATGGTGTTGTATGTTGACCATGGATATGCCGCTGCCCCGTCATAAAATACATTTTCACCTGGGTTTGGATGAGCAGATCCGGTACTGATGGTGTATGTGCCGACGCCGTCGTATCCAAGAGTATCTTCAATGTGTACATCCAGAATGGTGTTGCTGATTGTTGTTGTTCCTAGGGGGGTCAATGGATTTGTTTTATCGACATTCACTTTTGCAGGGAAAACACCAGGCACATCATCAGAACCTACCGAGCCAACAGAAATATCCATCGGCAACACACCCAAGAACAACACCACCAAAACAAAACAAACCAACAGTTTCTTCTTCATTATTCCTTTCTCCCCCTAATTTTTATCGAAACACTCCCTCAAAAATGTCGGTAAAGGTGTATACGTCTCCGTCACGCTGAATCGGCACCGTAGGAGGATCAACTGAACCATCATTCCTAATATAAATAGTCCCACCAGCCCCAACAAATCCACATCAAACATTAAGGCTAAGGCGCCTACCAGAAGCAGTGTCAGCATTATTCCTGCATTCGCCTTCTTACCCATTCCCTTTCCCGTTCCTCCTTCTATCACGCATCTAAACTTCAATTGCGCCCCCATCCCCATATGTTGGACGCAGGAAGAGGGAAAACAAAGAATCTAAAGACAGGCTTCAAACGAAATCAATCTAACCTAGGAAACCCCACTCTCTTCCAATAACTACTCAATAATTTCACATTTAAAACTTTCGAAACAACTTTCTATTTCCTAGAAAGTGAAATCAGTAGAGCTTTGGGTCCAAGCGTCTTACCCAAGCTATCTTATCGAAATCCTTGTCCACAGATATAACGTCAACAATTCCAGCCCTTTTCATAACCGCCGCATGAACACAATCGTATGGGCTGATCCTGAACTCATTGAAGATGCCAGCAGCATCCCTAACACTCAACGAATCAATCTCATAGACTGGGACGTCCAAGGAAAAGACAGCATCAATGACCTCTTTCACCTCGTTTCCTAACCCAAATTTTCTCAAAGCATTTGCCAACTCAATAACAACAAGAGTTGAAGTTACAGCCTCCAATTCACCCTTCACTATCTTATCCAAAATCTTAGCACAAGCATCCCCATACTCACGATCCAAAATCTTAGCATAAAAGAAAACATTGCTATCAATAAAATAGACTACCAAAACCCTACCTCGCCTCAGCCTTTTCCTCAAGCTCCTCCACAGGAACGTGGCGAACAGAAGGAGTCTTACCAACCAACACCTTTAAGGGGTCCTTTACCCTTCGAAACCTCCTAACAAGAATTTCCTCCTCGCTAACACCTTCTACCATAACAACCTCCCCAGGTCGAATGCCAACCTTTTCACGAACCTCCTTCGGAATAGTAACTTGAAACTTACTCGTAACCTTCGTTTTCGACATATTTACCACACAAATACAAAAGAATGCACGCATATAAGTATACCGTATACTCAAGAAGCGAAAAACCAACCTATTTGGATCATATAGTGAAAAGGCATGTTGAAAAACAGTATTTTCTATGGAAAAACTGCTTGCACTAAAATGGAGAGAGGGGCTATAGAGGGGTCTATAAAAATAAAGAGAGGAAAGAAGACAACAAAAACAAAAACGATGCGAAAAGCCTATAGTCAATTATGCCTAGTTTATGGTTGATGACACCAGATGGACAAACCATACTTCCGCCATCTATTCCGCCCAGAGCTGAAAGAACCAGTGTTTGTGGAGGGGCTTCCCGGATTTGGAAACGTGGGAAAGATAGCGGCGCGACTGCTCATCGAATTTGCTCAAGCCAGACCCTTCGCCGAACTCTATTCCCCATCGCTTCCGGACTACGTCATCGTAAACACAAACGGAATCTGTCGCGCACCCCGCTACGAGTTTTACGCCTCTTCTTCGGGCAAAACCCACTTTATCGTCTTAACCGGAGACGCACAGCCCTCCCTAGATGACATAGTAGCACACTACAGGTTGTGCAGCGAAATCTTAGATTTTGTAGAAGAACACGGATGCAGGTTCATTGTGACGATGGGTGGAGTTCCAATGCCGCGTCCAGCAGGTGAGGTTTATGTAGCCGCCACCTCTTCAAAACTAGCCGTAGAAGTCATGGAGAAGGGCGCCGTAATTTACGGAGGAGGGAGAATAATGGGTGCCACCGGCCTACTACTGGGACTCGCAAAAAGCCGGGGTTGGGACGGTGTGTGTCTGTTAGGTACAACAATGGGCCTCAAAGCCGACAGGGAAGCCGCGTTTTCCGTGTTCAAATTCTTAATGAAGATGCTGGGAACAGATGTTGAGAGGGGTCCTTAAGGGAAAGCTTAAGAACAACCGTGTATTCATTCGCTGAACGTGGTTGTTGTATGACGAAACGAGAAGAAAAGAGGTTTTCCAAGAAATTTTGGTTTCGTATTCTACCGCCAATTCTTATTGTAATGGCCATAGGTGTCACAGTAATCTCGTCAATAATTTTGTGGCGGCAAGATCCTGCTGCCTCTCCGAGGACGATAATCTCTCGCCTCATGGACCGCCCATACATCCCTGGGGCTGCTGCCTGTTTAGCGCTTGGAGGAGTAGTTATGGCGTTCTTTTTGTTGTCAAAAGAGACGCGAAAGAGGTGTGTTAAAGCGGGTTTGATGGTTGTTGCAGCTTCTCTTGTGTTTGGAGGTCCCACCTACCTGTTGTATGCTCTTCAAGGGGTGGCTGTTCCATATTCTCTCGTTGCCATTCTTGGTTTAGCTTGTCTTGTAGTGGGTTTGTTTCTTTTTATGCGTTTGATGAAGGGGAAAGAGTAGTTTTGTTAGGATGTTCTCTCTTTTATATTATTTAGACCCCTATATAGCCCCCCCTCCCTCTAAATGTGGGGAATTAAGTCTTGCGCGAGCTTTATCTTGCTTAACGTTTGTTTGGTTGCCCAAAAGATGACTTAACGGACTGACAGAATTTTGGAAGAAAAGAAGGGTGTTTTTGTTTTATGTTTTTAGAGGAACTGTGGATCTGAGCCCTGAATGGTAGCCGGAAGGGGAGTTGCGTCTACGGTTCTATTAATAGGCCGCTGTAGGTCAGTTTCTCTATTTTAAGGTCTAAGATGTTAGGTGCGCTGTCGCCGTTTACGTCTGCCCACGGATATTTTGTAATGTCTAAAAGGCCAGTGTAAATTAACTTGGTTATCTTCATGTCAAGGACGTTGACTGCGCCGTTGCCGTCCACGTCGCCCCAACGCCTACGATAGAGTAGGCCGCCGATGAATTCGTCGGAGGCACCACAAGGACAGGTGGCATTAGCCTTCACAGTGTAGATGAAATCTCGTTGAAGGACTGAGAGGCTCAAGGGGAACCCTAGAGTTGTGCTATTGAAGGGGTCTAAGTTGGTTACTGCTTGTGTTCCTATAGGGTAGGTGGCGGTGGCGTCGAAGTAGTAGGCGTTGACGGTGCAGTTTATTGGTATGGTGCCGTTGTTAAGCACTGTGACGATAATACCGACTGTCCAACACCAATAACCCGAGTCCACAAATACAATAACTTCCGCTATCTTGAAACCGACATCCAGATCGGTTATGTCTACACCGCAGACTTCAGTAAGACCTGTCGATTCAATTTGTTGAATGCTAGATGCCAATGCCAGCATGCTTGTTAACAGCAGCGTCAGCATCATTACTGATACTGCTCTTCTTTCGAAGATCCTACTCTCCTCCTCCCAATTCTACCATCAATTATATCGATATTTAAGAATTCTGGTTGAATAAAAACTACTAAGCAACAAAGACAACTATCCCCTTATGAATCCGTGGAGCCCTTAATGATAACAACTAGGATCACGGTAACCCTGGGGTTTGCATTTGTTGTCTTCTCTATAGCCTCCTCCCTCTTTAGCGCAAGTTTTTTCCATAGAAAATATTGTTTTCAACATACCTTTTCCATATATGATCCAATAGGAGGATCCTGTGCGATGTTTCGTTATCGGGAATAAGGAAAAACATATAACGTATGCCGAGAAATATAATTAGTATGTAAGGAGGAAATGCACATGTCTAAAGAATCGGTCAAAAGAACAACTGTCATTTTAGAGGATGAAGAACGCAAGTACATTGACTCACTTATTGAGGAGGGAAGGGAACCCGGCATCAAACCACTCATATCCAAAATGTTGGACATCTACCGCAGCATGATGATCTACGATTGGAAATACCCAGGAGAGTATTACTGCGGCATCAGCCGCGTTGCCTTCATCAACGTAGAATTCATTAACATACTGCTCCAATTTGTTCCTAAAGAAAAATGGCGGGAGGTCGGCCAGAAGACTGGGGAAGCCGCTAAGGTTTCGATGGAGGCTACGTTGGACTTGCACACTACGGACCGAGAGAAGTGGCTGGAGGTGTTCAAGCGATTGCGTGTTCAAGGTTTCGGCGACTTTTATCTGAGGGATAAGTACTTGATAATCAGGACGCCGTTCATCAACAACCCTGAGGTGTTATGTGGCTTCTTGGAGAGTTTGCTTGCTGTTCGGTTGGAGACTAAAACTTTAACTCCTCCACTTGTCTTTGAGATTGTTGGTTAATTTGGTTCAACTTTTTCTCATTTAGAGTTTTTGTGCACTACACAAATCAAACTTGGTAAAGTTCAGATTCAGATTCCGAATTCATACAAGCTAAATACTGTTATCCAGAAAGTTCTGTGTCAGAATTAGGGATGCATTAGGTGAAAATATAGATTGGAAGTGGAGTTTATGTTTACGCTTGAACAGAGTTTCATATGCTTTTGTATGACAAAAGTTAGTAAAATTATGTCATATATATGTAAACACTCTTTTGTATCAGTATCTGATATATTAAGATTAATGATATATCTCGCAAGATAGAGGCGTAAAATGGAGTGAGAGTAGAGTGAAAGTGGAATGAGGTGGAGCGAGGTAAGGTGCGGGTAAAGTGAGGGTAAAATGAAGGTAGAGAGAATTTCTAACACGTATGTAAGCAGTATCGATACTGAGAAATGTGAAGTTTACTTAGAGGGTAGCAAAGCCGTATATCGCTACGCTGATGATTCAATGATTCTACTTTTACAGAAAGCAATGACAAAGAAAGCGACTTTCGTCGTTAAGGACCGCGTAATTAGCTGGATAGAACTGAAAGGAATGGGTGCAAGCGCGCGCAAGATAGAGAAACATAAGTCTGTGTGAGGAGTGGGAAAAGTTGGCATCTGAACTGTTGCCCGAGTTCTTCGCGCTTTTGGGCATCGACCTATTCCTGATGCTAAGCCTCCTCACGTGTCTCCTGGACGACAGGTTGCCAAAGGCCCTTCCGTACATTTACCAGTTTGCTGCCCTCGCGGGGTTTGGACACCTTCTAATCAGCAAGAATTTCTTCGCAGTATTTGGAGATTACATGCGTTTTTGGTACTGTTTCATTTATCTTCTCGTATCCTTGGCCAATATTGTGGCGGTTAACATCTATTTTGCTGCTGTGAAGAAGCAGTGGACGTTGGCTAAGGTTTGGTCTGGGGCAGTTAGCTTTCCGACGATTCTGATTTCAATTTTCTTTGTTTCTAACTACGGTTATTTGCAGGGGGTTTCTCATCTTCTGATTTTACAGATCGCCATGATTGTGTCGGCGATCATCATGGGCACAAGTGTTGCTATATTCCTCAGCCATAAGGGCTTGAGGGATATGTTTAAGGAGGAAAAGGAGGTGAGAAAGTGAATTTGAGAGAGATTCCGTTTAAGAAACCTTTGAAGCTTTTGGCTCTGCTGATGACATCGCTGTTGATTGCTGGAGCAAGCGCAGCCGTCTACTACTCGTTGAGCATGCAGCCTACGGTTAGGGTTAGTACTCCTGTTGTCAAATTCGTAGCTGGTGATGATTCAGGCACAGCTAATGCGACGGGATACAGTACTGACGGAACATGGGTTGCTTTTTATAGCCTGAAGGCGTATCCGAACGCCACGTTGACCTATGGTCAGGCAATAAACATAAGCAACACTGTTAGTAGCGAGAAGTTAATCAGACTACGGCACGGGACCATTAATAACAACACCGGTACAAGCAACTTCACTAGCATAGTCTTCAAGTTGATTGCAAAAAACGGAACTCAGGTTGGCGGTGATTTCACGTATGACAACACAAATAGTGACGACGTGTGGACTCCTCCATCGGCCATGAATTACTGTGGCATACCTGGTGATCAAAAGTGGGCTGTGAAAGTGGTGACCACAGCAGCTTCAGGTGCGACCGCGGGCGTTACGGCAAGCATCACCATATACTTGGACGTACAAGAATAATCTCCCCCCTCCTTTTTTTACTTTCCTAGAGAGGAAAAGGAGAGTATGATAGAGTATCGTAGAGAGTTTAGAAGGTTTCGTAAGTCGATTTGGGGAGCCTTGGCTCTCTTAATTCTTTTGGGCTTGTTGCTGCAGAATGTGGCGGGAAGCGCTTACTATTCTTTGGTAATGCAACCTAGCACGATGGTTACGGCTCCTCCGGTCATTCTTCAAGAGGGTACGGCTGGAACGAGCACCATTTATGCGAACAGCACCAGCGCATTGGTCAGTGTTGATCCCTCCGGAACCAACGTGAAAGACTACGTTGACAACAACACAAGCAATGTGGATTCTAGTGCAGACAAAGGCACGCATTCAAACTTTACGGCTCAGAAGGCTGGTCCAGACAGCATCTATGATGTTTTAAGTGAGGCTGACACTGGAGGAAACATTAACGACAGTCAGAATTTTGTGGACAATAACAGCAGCAATGTTGACAGTCATGCTGGGCATGGAACACACAGTAGTTTTCCAGCAATGCAAGCAGGTCCAGACAGCACTTTTGATACTCTAACTGAAGCTAACACTGCCACTAGCACCACTTTAACTATAAGACCAAATGCAGCTGGAGATTTGACTCAATGGACTGCTGTTGGGGATACAGCAAATTACCTTTGTGTTGATGAGGCAACGTCTGACGAAGATACAACTTATGTTAGTTGCACAGTACAGAATAAAGAGGATTTGTATAATCTGGAAAACCATACCACCCAAACTGGAGCAATTTCAAATGTAAGAGTTTACATAAGAGCTAAACTAACAGCAGCTGGCGATGACCAAATCACTATTGAAGTGAAAACGGGTGGAACTACTTATGCTGGGACGACAGTTAGTCCTACCACAACTTATGCTGATTATTATAGCGACTGGGCACAAAACCCCCAAACAGCATCCGCTTGGACTTGGGCACAAATAGACGCTTTACAAGCAGGATTTAAATCGGTAAAAGTGGGCGCTGTGTTCACAGGGGAAAGGGTTACCCAATTGTACGTTATAGTCACCTATACGCCTCCAGCAAACTATGAACTTGACCTTGAATTTCAATGGACAACAGCCGACTTCGATGAAACAAGCGAATACTTGTGCATCTATACGGGAACAATGAATGCCGAAGCTTTAAAAGTGGACGTTTGGACTGGAAGCTGGACGAACATAATTTCAAGTTTATCAGCGAGCCAATGGAACAACGTTTCAATCGGAACATACTTAACAGGAAGCACTATAACTTTTAGGTTTTTGGGCGGAACAGAAACAGGTGACACATCACAAAGCAGTTGGCAAATAGACTGTGCAATAATTCATGTTTGGAGTACGGAAGTAAATTACGAGCTTGACTTAGAAGAACAGTGGACAAACGCAAACTACACAAGAGAAAACGAAGAATTATGCATTTACATGGGAGCTTTCAGTGGCTCAGAAAACCTCAGAGTGGATTGGTGGAACACGTCAAGTTCAACATGGGTCACAATCATAAACAGTTTAACAACCAACAGTTGGAACAATGTCAGCGTCAGCGCATACCTCACATCTTCAACTTTCACAATAAGGTTCAAAGGCACAACTGAAACAGGTGACTCAACACCGGATACGTGGCAGATAGATGCTACCCTCCTACACGTATGGACCGAAGACTTTAATTACATACTAAAGATGGTCGAAAACCACGGCTCCAACTGGAAGGTTAGGCTCAAAGCCTACGACAATTCAACTCTAACTCGACTGACCAATTGTTCCATCTACATCTACGACGGCTCCAACTCCACCCAAATAGTCATCCTAAACGGACTCTACCAAAATCAAACCGGTCCCTGGTACAACCTCAACGCCTCAGACACCGAATACATCTGGATGCACATCGAAACATCAAGCGCCGGAACCTCCTACATCTACACCTATCTAGAAATCCTCGTCCCAAACACAACAACCTACACCCGATACATCATAACCTTTGAAATCACCTAACAAAACTCCATATCCAAAATCCTTACGCCAGATTCATTAAATCTTTATGCTGGAACTTCCACCATCAAAGCTTGCAGTGAAAACTATGGTCCTCCTCGAAGTGTCCATCATCGACATCGCCTTACTAGCAGCAATCACCGTCCTCATAATACTCTACGTAACTCTCCTCCTAAGACTAAAACCCTCAACCGAAACCACCATCAGCAGACAACCAGAAAGAGAGTCCCAACCTAAGTTACCCATCGAGGAGCAAGAACGCCCAGAAAGGCCCGTAGCACCAGTTGAAAAACCAGAACCAACGATATCCGTTGAAATACCAGAAACACAAGAAGAACCTCCAGAACACATTGAAACCTCAACCCCAACCACAGAAGAGGCTATGAAACCCACCAAAACCCCTAAAAGAACAAAAGAAACACCCCCCGAATGCCCCCACTACTTTGGATACCTCAAAAAACTCCCGAAAAACCTCCCAATTCCCGACGAGTGCCTAGGTTGCCTCAGAATAATGGAGTGCCTCCATTCAAGTCCCATCTCTGAATAGAACAGGAAAGGGCGTGGTCTATGTCACTAAAAGTTAAGGATGTTATGGTCAAGAGCGTCATAACGGTGGAGGCGGAGGCAACCGTTAGCGAGGCTGCGGAACTCATGAGCAAGCATGAGATAGGATGTTTGATAGTGATGAGTAAGGGGAACCCTGTTGGAATGGTGACTGAAAGGGACATGCTGAAAAGAGTCTTACTCAAGTCTAAAGATCCACGAAAGGTCAAAATTGGGAGAATAATGTCGAAGCCTCTCATAGTTGGTGAGCCTCAAACCGACATTCGTGACGCTGTAAGACTTATGGTTGAAGGGAAAATTAAAAGACTTCCTATAGTTGAAGACAACAACCTTCTTGGATTAGTAACTTTCACAGACATCGTCCGCTCATCTGCCTATTTCGAACATATTATTTCCTCCTTCTGCTCCAAATGTCCATGGAAAAAGTCTCAGGCAGTCTCTCACTAGCCCAGCAGGTTTTGAATTGATACATATACCAAGAATACATACTCACGGTTCATACATGTTAAATATGGTAGTCTCCACAAGTCTCTTATCAAATGGAGGAATTGCCTTGGTCAAGAAATTAACGTCTAGAAAGGGAATATCGCCGATTCTGGCAACGCTTCTGTTGATAGCTATCGCTGTTGGCGCCGTCATCATTACCTACGCTTGGGTTATAACCTTCACGAGTACGCAAACAGCGCAGTCTGGAGCAGTGCTGAGTCTCGGAAACCTAAGATTCTACAACATTACAACTACAAAATACATTGAAATCGTAATAATGAACTCGGGAACGGCTGATGCGAAGATTGCAGATGTATATGTTGGTACCTCATCCACAGCGCTTATCAAACAGACCTCTGCTTCTGTAACCTATGATCCAACTACGCAAATCGTCAGCCCAGAGTCATCACTCAATATCACCATCACATATCCATGGTCAACAGGAACAAGATACTACTTCAAAGTCGTCACCGACGCTGCACAACAACTTCCATTCAACGACAAACCTTAACCATCGCACCCCTAGATTTTCGTAGCCAGAGACGCAATCCCTGCTTAAGACTTTTTATTCCATTTCTTTCAAAATAACATCGGTAGATGAGCAAAGGTGAATGAGGTATTTGATGGAGTTCGAATCGCCCTTTGTCTGGGTTTTTTGATTTATGCCTCTTGGAGTGATTTTAAGAAACGGGAAGTAGGCAACTGGGTTTGGGCAATTCTTGCACCCTCAGCCTTCGCTTTAACTTCTCTACAATTCTTCATGTTTGCTCCAGAATCACTCTACGTTTATGCTTTATCCCTCGCTTCAACCTCAGCCCTATCTATAACTCTTTTCTACGCGGGAGCTTTCGGTGGAGCAGACGCCAAAGCTCTCATCTGCCTTTCTCTTGCCCTACCATCCTACCCCGCCAACCTGTTTCAACCCTATTCCGGCTTCGTTTCTCCGCTTTTTCCCATCACCGTGTTCTGCAATGCGGTTCTTATGGCAGCGATGAGCGTTTTCTATGCTGTCATCCGCAATTATGTTTGGAAGCGTAAAACTGGAAAGAAATTTTTCGAGGGATTTGAAAAAGAGTCGGGGTGGCGGAAGATTCTGGTGTTCCTCTGCGGTTACAAGGTTAATATCACTGAGCTGGAAAAGAAGGAGCACCTGTATCCTCTCGAAGACTTTAATTATAATGAGAGGAAGTTGCTTGTAGTTCCAAAGGATGAGGGTAGAAGTGGGGTTGTTGGGAGGATTCAAGAGGCCAGGCGTGAAGGAAAGCTTCAAAATGAGGTTTGGGCGACTCCCGGCTTGCCCCTGCTCATTTTTGTCACGGTTGGTTTAATCGTTGCCCTCGTCTACGGAGACATTGTGTGGAGTGTTCTGCGTTCAGCTCTGGCTCCCACTTGAGCCTAAGTTGGACTGGCAAACTTCTGGAATTCAACTTCAAAACACTCGTAGGACGTAACCCCAGTATCTGTTGTGAATGCGCCTGCAGTGCTGGTTAACGTTGTTCCGTCCCACCTCAAACTGCCGAGATCCACGTTACTGTCAAGCGTTGCGCCCAATATTTTCGTCGGTACTGTGCTTAGCGAATTACGCCTGAGTTGAACCCAGGGATGAGTGCCAGCTATTTCCTTAGTGATGGTATTTTCGCTGGACCAACCGCCACTGGGCGTCCATGTCTTGTAGCTAAGCTTTGAGGTGCTGGTGCCCCAAACCATCAAAACCTTGCTTCCACTCGGCTCCCAACCTAAGTCTGCACATCTGGAAGCCTTTGTATCAACTGCAGTGTCGTGATCTAGTGTAACGGTCCATGATGAGCCGTTCCAGTAGGCTGTGTTTAAGTCCTCTGCATCATCTACATCTAGCAGCATCAGCTTGTCTGAAACTGGGTCTGCTTTCAGGGACAACCAAACGTCGAGCGTTGTGCCTCCGTTTAAGTTGATCCGGGTTGGCAGGGCATCCCAAGCCGAGCCATTCCATTGTCTGGAGTAGGAGTATCGGTCCGCACCAGCCCAAACAAAGGTTGCGTAGCCGCTTGTCGATTCGTAAGCCACAGCGATACATTCTTTTGTTTCTGATGGGGCAGTACCCAATAGTTTCAGTCCGCTGAATTGGCTTCCATTCCAGATCAAGCCATAAACAAGTTTGCTTTTATCAAGGGCGATAAGAGCTATCTTATCAGACCCTGAAGTCGGGTTTTGAGCTAAAGCGATCCAGCGGACATCTGTGGGCGGGCTAGTTATGTTATATAGAGTTTCACCTGACCATGCACTCCCGTTCCATATTCTATAGCCCTTTGAGTAAACAAGCAGTGCCTCGCCACTTGTCTTTTCGTACTCAATGTCAAACATTCGAGAGCTCGGTGTACTCGTAGCAGTGAGACCTATATTGTTTGTAACAATCCAAGCCGTGTCATTCCAAACATAAGCATCTAAATACCCATCCTCAGAAAGCGTCACAACTATTTTCTCGTAATATCTTGCAGCCAGCGGACAATATGCTGCTCTGACGAAACGAACAGGGCTTCCAGCGCTCGGCAGCTCCCTTTCTGACAACCAGACGGTGCCGTTCCATGTTCTAACCTTAGGTGAACTTAATCCATAAGTGCCAGTGCTGGAGCGGTAACCAATAACAGCTGGTACACGCGGTAGTACCCCCGTTACTCCTGAACCAGCAATTACCTTTACGCCTCGAGTATCTACAACAGTGACAGTCACGCCCTGAGGCTCTCTAGAAATAGATTGCAGCTCTATTTCATAAAGAAAGAACCCATAGGTTACATTGTAATAACGTGCTAACGAAAAATTCGCTGAAGCGTAACCAGCAACATTAACCTGAAAGTTGCTCTTCTTTAGGTTTGTTATGGGTGTTAAGCCCTCCCTCTCAACGGTTAAGCGAATTGTCAGAGCCTTATCACGAGAGGACCAAACAACGTCGAGAATCCTCGTCCTCAGAAACGCAAATGCATTGAACTCGTATCCCGTTAACCCAACCGAAGTGATGTTAAGGGTGAAGGTGGCGTTTGCGGCTGAGAAAGAGGTCCTATTGTACCAGTAGCTGGCTAATCCAGAGGAGTATTTCATGTTCACGCCATAGGCATAATGTGAACCCGAAGCATTAGAGTATGTAAGGATGACTCCAAAACCGGGGTAAGCCTTTGTTATGTTGCACCGCCACTGATCCAAGTTATTCTTTAAAGTTTCATTGTTCGAGGTCAACGTGTAACTGGCTAAGCTCATCTCAACCACACGTTGTGAGCCCAACTTAACATTGTCAATAATCGCCAGATATTCCTCCCACCTCTCGTATTTGAAGTAAGTCACAGCGCCATACATTATCGCTCCTATAGAAACTATCATAATCGCAACCATTAGGGCCGCTATAACTATGAATTGTCCCCGTTCCTGCTTTCCAAGTCTCCTCATCCTCATCATTCCCTCACGAGCTGTAAGACCAAGATTTTGGGTTCGTAGTCTGCCTTATAGCCAGGGACAATGTAGGATACAGACGCTGCTGAACCTGAAGTTTCAAAGATGTTGGCGTCGCCATAGCGTATTGGCAAGCCCTCGTTGACCACTGTGTCGTTTAAATAGTGAACGGTTAGATCGAAGTACACGTCTGGCGGTAGAGAGGCCATCAAAGCAGCTGTTAAGTTTCCCCACTCTTTGTTGTAAACGAACCGGCACAGAAGCCCTTGCTCATCCAAATCATGCAGAACATTATATCCCACTTTTTCTAATTCGCTGACTTCATACGTGGGACTTAAGGGAGTGACTGCGAACACATTGATGAAGGTTATTGCGATTAGGATAACGAGGGAGGCCAGTAGGGCCTCGACGACGCGCATCTGTCCCTTGATGCTCTTTGTTTTTCTCAAATGTTCTCTCCTTTGTGTTTTTTCATCTGAAGGTATATAGAATGTCGTAATACTTAAGATATATGCATTACACCTACTTATGGTAATTATCTTACACTTACTTTGATCATTCTTTCCACAGTGTCAGCTCTACGATGTAGGTCATCTCTGAGATGATAACGGTTCTGTGAAGGTTTACCACCGTCGTGCCAGCGTGCTCCGGAGCGCCGCCGTACTGTATGACTCTTGACCCCATCCAGTTTGGGTATGGACCTGCGATTAGAATTTCTCTTCGAGCGTGAGGACCTGGGTCAACAGCGAAGAAATTGAAGATAAGCAAAGCCGGATTGTGGTACTTTAGGTCGTTGAAGGTTTTACTCCAAAGATCCTTGGAACCATAGTTTAACTTATCGTCACTCGTTCCGTTATACAGGAACGTGAGTTCTTCCTCTGCGTACATAAGTACGTTGTCAACCCACCTCGCTCCTCTCGGTGTTGCATCGGGCATAGTAAGGATCATACTATTACCAACTAAGTTTATGTTTGCAATATCGTTTGGGGGAGTTTTCTGGTAAGTGACGAATATGGTTGCTAGGTCAGCTACACTTACTTCAAAAATTACTATGACATCTGAGATTCCCTCTGAGGGATTTAATGTTTTATTGATCTCACATATTCCTAAGCAGTCTGTGAAAGCGGTTCCAGCAATGGTAACGTGGAGCGTCCAGTCTCCTCCTTCTTGCGTTGAATAAATTATTATGGTATCAACCATAGCATTTGGTATGGCCCTTCCATCGTTGTGTGAGACTTCGACCTCAAACTCTAGGTCAGGAGGCTCAAAATCAAGTTCTTCCATCGTAACGTTGAAGGGTGGAAGGATGCAGATGCTGAAACCGTATCCCTCTAACCCCAGCAACTCCCGCATTTTATCGTATTCCACATATCCTATCGGGTTGTCTACAACCAGTCTTTGAACTTTGTCTGGATCCAGCACGTAGGATGAGGAACTTTCTGCGTAAGCTAACCCAAACTTAGTAACGCCGTCTTGATTAAACGGGTCCTTGGAACCCCAGTTAGCGGGGTAGCCTGTTTCCAGAAGCATCGCTTTCATGGTTTCTAAAGCCATGTTTCTGAGCTGTTGCTGGTCGACGTAGAGCAGGTTGACGTAGCTTAGGTTTGGTACAACAATCACAGCGGATATGAAGATCATGCCAGTTATTACTAGCCCAACTATGTACCCGTATACGTCTCCCGCCAACCTCTCACCTCTCTTATTTACGGGTTTATTGGGCAGAACTGTTTACTTGTTCAAGTGTTCTTCTGTTCTGCCCCTATACATATATATGAGAACTATGTATTAAGTCTTCTGTCTTGCGATATATATTTTCCCTAAGTGCTCTACATCTCCTTCCACAAGAGCAGCTCAAAAATGTAAGTCATGCCCGATATGTTAACGGCCCTCTGAAGCTTCACAGTGCCCCCATAGGCTCTCTGAGGGGCGTAACCGTAGTGCGTAACTCGGCTTCCCAAGTGGTTTGGATAAGGACCAACTAGAAGAATGCCTTGTCTTCCTTCTTTTTTCTCAACTGCATTGAAGTTGAAAATCGTAAAGACTGGATTCATGCTTTTTAAACCGTTGAAGGTTTCACTCCAAAGATCCTTGGAACCGTAGTTTAACTTGTCGCTTTTCGTTCCGTTGTAGAGATGTATCAACCCGTCTTCTGTGATCATTGCTATGCCGCATATCCAAATGTTGGCGTTTGGATCATATTTTTCTGGCCGAGTGAGATTCACACTATCTCCTGATACATTGATTTCAGCGATACCTTCCGGCGCTGAGCCTTCTTGGTACATCATGGTTATGGTTGTTATATCTGCCACGGTTGTCTTAATAATTATCAGGAGGTTTTCCTGAACTCGATCTATAGACTCTCCTATTTGCGTTTTGATTTTACATTTCCCGAGCTCGTTGGTGGTTCCCTTAGTGTGATTGTAGTGTATAGCATATTTATTATCATATGCTGTTTTTCCCTTCTCCACTAGATATGAGTACACAACGTTCGCTTCCACAACGGCGTTTGGAAGCGGTTTTTCATCGTTAAACTTAACCGTGACTTCGAACTCTTGATTTTTGTTTTGTCCGGGAGGACTGACATCTTTCACAGTAACATTGAATGGAGGCAAAATGCTGATGCTGAAGCCATAGCCTTCTAGCCCCAATAGTTGGCGAGCTGTTTCATACTCTATCCACCCTAAGGAGTTATTTACAACCAACCTTTGAACCTTATCTGGATCTAGAACATAGGATGAGGAGCTGTCTGAAAGCGCGAGGCCGAATCTTTCCACGTCGCTCTCGTTGAAGTTGCCGTCTGATCCCCAATTTAAGGGATACCCAGTGTCTAGAAGCATGGTTTTCAACGTTTCTAAGGCTATATTTCTGAGTTGCTGCTGATCAACGTAGAACAAATTCACGTAACTCAGGGTGGGCACCACAATTACGGCAGCCACAAAGAGTCCGCCTATGATGATCACCGCCACCAAATGGTCGTAGAGGGTGCCCGTCATAATGTTTTCTCCAATAGTTTACGTATCTATACTATATATTAAGTCTTACTATTTATGATTTATATATTAAGTCAAAAACCGAAATATGTCAAAAATTGAACATAAGGAGCATCGAGACCGGGGCACTAAACTTCGTAAGCAATCCACACGTAGACACTCGTAGAAATGTGTCTACACCCAGCAACCACGGTTTTCCCACCGCTTTCAACAGTCTCGTATTGACCATCAACCCTCAAACCTGGAAGAAGCCATGAAGTAGCGTCAATCCAAGACCTGTCTTTGACGTAGGCGTGTACACCTTGAGCGAGAAGGGTTTCGTTGTTAAACACTATCTCCATGAGGTAGGTTGAACCTTTAATATCTGAAGGCAGGCTAAGAGTCTTCTGAAGCTCAACGTCACGATTGGTGGAGTTTGCCAAAAAATACAGGTTTGCCAGCGTGTCTGAAACGTAGTCGGCGATTTCCTTTAGCTCTCTCTTAGTCATCTCCTCTCTGATGTTGTCAACTACGTAAAAGTAGGAAAACTGCATCATGAAAATTAATGCTATCAGGGCCGTAGTGCATATGACGTGACTTATCGTCGGCGCTACCATTTTCGCCTCCCCTACAGAGTGACTTCTACATTGGCGACTATAACGTTAAAGACCACCTTTCCAGGAACTAGCGGAATGACAGTTGAATCTGTTTCGCCTTCTGACTGAACGCGAATTGTGCAGTTGTTTACGCTAGGAGTGACCGTATAGGGGCCCAAAGCACTCGTCGTTACGTTGAGACACCTAGCTTTAAGGTCAAAATCGTGAATGTGAATTGCCCAAGATTCAATCACGACTTTGACTACCGAAACGTTCACGTAATTCACATCCGTTCCATTAACTTCAATCACGGAAGCCCCCATAGCCCGCGTTCTATAGCTCAGGGTGATCATGACCCAGCCTAATTCTTGCTCGATGAGGGCTCTGCCAAGGCTTTCCGTGCCTTCAGTGACTATGAGGCTCTCATTCCCTAAAATGTAGGTAGGTTCATATGTAGCACCTAAGTTCACGTACCTGCTATCTATAAAATATCTTACAAGCCCGGTTGAGGTGGAATTTAGCGGGTAATTGTTGCTACCTACGGTTGCGCTCACATTCAGGATCATAGCGTCAGGCATCAACTGCAAAGTACCATACTTAACCGTAAACCTCACCGACCGAGAAGATTTAGGCTTCCAAGCAACGTTTTCTAACGCGTCGTTAAAAGCCAGAATCGACTCCTTAGCCACCTCAAACTCAGCCGCACCTCTCTGTCGCTCCAAAACCTGGTAAGCATACACGGAGACAGCGATAACGAGGGCAACAGTAACGGCAGTAATGATGACGGCTGACATCGTGTATGAAACAGCCTTGTTTTGGCGTAAAAAGGGTATCGGCAGTCTCCTCATATGATCACAAGCTTACAAGTTGTGGAACCAGAACAGCTGCCAGCAATGTGATGACCACGAGCAAGGCGGAGTGTTTAAATCCGGCTGATATGGATTCCTCGCTGATCTTACCAGCCACCAGTCCAATCATGTAGGTGTGGAAGATAACTGAAACAGTGAAGATGGTGGTGATGCCGGTTACATCGATTTGAGTGGTTCCGGCTATGCTCACCGTCTTAGTCACGAAGACCAGCGTCAAGAGCGTTGTCGCCATGAGCAAAATCGCGGCGAAATAGGGCACTATCATGTAGGGCCGAGTGCTCGCCCTCTTCTCTTTCTCCACGTCCTGGGTCATATGGTTGAATCTAGCTAGCCCCTCAATCATAGAGATAGTCCCGCCTCCTACATCAATCGTCTCTACAAGCAGAAATATAACGATCTGCGACAACCAACTCTTGGTCCGCCCCAAGAAACCCCTAAACACTTGTCTCAATGGAACTCCCCAAGAAAGCTCAGACGAAATTTGTCCCAACTCCTTAGTGAATTTGCCAAAGTTACGCTTTGAAAGGCTTTCAATACACTTTTCCGGAGCCAAACCAGTTTTCCTAATTTCAGTTAAATCACGGAGGAAGTTAGCTATCCCCTGCTCAACACTAGACTTTTTCCCCGCAGCTTTTACTTGAATGAGGGCTGGAGGCGCAGTGGAGATAAACAATGAGACGGCGAATGCCGTGGTTAGATCAACGGGGCTTCTTATACCAGAGAGGAACGGAACCTGAACAATGCCCATGAAGTTGGTGAGCAAGAGGAACACTAGAGCGCCGACTAATAGGCAGATACCGTAGGCTTTGTAGGGTTGCCAATCTGTGATCGGCGTTTTAGGTTGCATATCATGGGCAAGGTAGATGAAGACAAGTGAGAGCATGGGTGCGAAAACGTATGTGTACAGTAGTATGCCAGAATAAATTGAGATGCCAACACTATAAATTGTTTCAACGCTGAACAAAATGTAGAAACAGAGAGACATAAGGACCATTATGATTATGAAGGACTCCAGAAGCATACCGAGGCGTTCAGCGGCAGTTTTAATCCTCATGGACCTAGTCTTAAAGATGTCAGATGTTTTTGTTTCCAAATAGTGCGTGATGTCGCCGCCAGTTATGACCGTTGAGGAATACCCTGCAAAAAAATCTCGATAAATATCTAAGGGATTCTCCTTTGCTGATTTCTCTAACGCCGAAAGCGGGTCCATGCCAAAGAGTTCCACATCCTTAATCAATTCTTTCGCTTCTTTGCGCATTGCAGGCATCAAATCTACATTAGAAAGTCTCTTAATGCTCATGTAAGGTGCGATGCCGCCCGTAGCCATAACGGTCACATATGCAGCGGCGAAGGGCATCTCCCTCTCTAGGGCATGGGCCCTCTCACCAGCCTTCATAATAGGTGCGAGCATAAAGACTATCATAACCCACAACGGTGCGGGAACAAGAAAAATTAAGGGAAGAAACTTAAAGAAATATAAGATCACGATTGACGTGATAGTTACTGGCAAGGTCAAAAAAGCCAGAAAAAACATCAACGAAACGTAGGTGTCGGGATAAATTTTCATCCCTGCCTTCCGCAGATAGTCCTTGAACTCAAAGACATTGGTTAAAAATTTGAGCGAAAGCCGTCCGAAGAAACGGTAGGACCAGCCTTCAAGGAGATTGTGCGGAGACAACTGGTTCCACCTTCTTTTCGTAAAATTCCTTTGGTCTAGAATAGTATTCAGTTATGATCTGTGCGACATCCCGATAGCTTCGTATATTGCGTCTTCGCATCCAGCTTAACACGTTTTTGCGGCGTTCTATTTCATCAATTAGGTCCTGCTGACTAACACCAAGGCGTTTTGATAAATCGGAAAGCAACAGACTTTTGTTTAAAACGGAACTGAAAACGTCTTGGGCTGGGTCCCATTCAAACACTGTTTTATATTTTTCATAATCAGCGATTTCATCTACGGAGATCATCCGTCTATAAGCCTTCATTTCGCCGCCTTTCTGCAAGTGCGCCCTTCGAATAATTCCAACAACGTTCATGAGAGGTATGTACGCTGGCGCTATGTCCATGGGTTTCTGGGTTAAACGTTTGACAGCGGAACTAAGGTTTTCGGCATGCATCGTGCACATGCCGCCGTGACCTGTTGCTAACGCTTGGAACAGAACGTACGCTTCACTTCCTCGAACCTCACCTACAACCAAGTAGTCGGGGCGGTGTCTCATTGAAGCTTTAACTAGGTCGAAGAGTGAAACCTCACCTGCTTGATTCTCTCCTAGACCATAGCTTCGCCTCGAAATGAGTGAAACCCAGTTTTCATGGGGCAAATTGAGTTCAGCAGTCTCTTCGATTGTGAGGATCTTGCTTCCCGGCTTAATGAGACAAGCTAAACTGTTTAGAGCTGTGGTCTTGCCAGCCGCTGTTCCACCGAGCACCATGATGGAGGCTCTGTTTTCTAGGCTCACCCAGAAATAGGCTGCTACCTCTTCAGACAAGGTTCCAAGGTTGATCAAGTCAATGATGGAGTAAGGATCCTCCCGGAACTTCCTAATGGTGAAGGTTGTTCCGAATGGGGTTACCTCACGTCTGTAGCAAACGGCGAGTCTGTGTTTGCCCGGCAGAGAGGCGTCAACAATTGGAAACGCTGTGCTAACGTGCTTACCAGCCATGTGAACCAGCTTAACCATAAGGTTGTCCAGCTCTTCGTCATCTTTGAAGGCAAGGTTTGTCTCAATGTTCTCATACTTTCTGTGCCAAACGTAAACCAGCTTACCAACACCATCGCAAGAGATATCCTCGATGTTGGGGTCCCGCATCAAGGCGTCGATCTGTCCGAAGCCGACTAGATCTCGTTCTGCGTGATACAGAATCTTGGACCAGGAAACGTCGGCTAACCAGCCTAGGCTGATACGATATTTTTCAATGATTTTTTTCGCTTGCGTGTCGAAAAAGACCCTGGGGTCCTTTATCTCCTCTCTTGGTGAACGTATCTCCGCGAGCAGAATTTCCAAGATTCGGTCGTATATGCCCCGCTCAAAGGGGTCGAGTTGAAGCTCGTCCAGGATGTACTTAAACTCGCCCGTTTCGGGGTTCTGTACAATGACGGCGTGAGCGAAAGGCTCGTATAAAGCTGTTCTGTCAACTGTCTTATAACCTCTGGGGATAGGGATTGAAGGTGCAGGAGGAATAACTTTTTCCTTGCGCTTTTTTCCGAGATTGATGTTGATTTTTACGCGTTTTAGTTTAGTGAACGCCTTTTTGAGTTGTAGCATTGTACTTCTCCTATGCAATTAAAATATGCGGAGAATCTATTAAATCTTGCGTCTTACTAAACATGATGCATTTGCAATCCAGAACCAGAAACTTCACGCTTTGTCTGTCTTCACTATTAAAAACGCTACGACGGCAAGCATGACGATTAGTAACCCTATACCTGCTCTGAGGTTAGAGTGATGATCTTTAATTTGATTAGGAGCGCCACTACAACGACCACTATAATTGGAACTGCGATTATGAGTATTGTTGTTAACGGCAAACTGATCCCCCCACCAACGGGGTTCACGCCTACTTTTACTTGATCTTCGCCATCAAGGTAACCAACTTTCGTGGCTGTTGCCGTGATGGTGACATTAAGTTGTGTAGTTGTTCGTGGGGCTGTGAAAGCGAATGTGACATTGCCGTTTGAGTCGGTGGTTCCAGTAATAGCAGAGAAGGTTCCGCCACTATCTGAGGATACCGTGACCGTTACGCCCGAGATTGGAATTGCGTTGTATGTTACATGAACAGTCACCTGCGATGTTTCTTTAGAATTGATGGTGGTAGGGTTAGCAGTAACTTGGACAACAAGTATTCTAGGTTCTATAGTTAGTTTTGTTTGTCCTTGTCCTTCAGCGTATCCAGTTTTTGTGGCGGTCGCTGTGATAGTGATATTTAACTGAGTTGTTGTCTGAGGAGCAGTAAAAACGAACGTACAGTTGCCGTTTGAATTAGTGGTTCCAGTAGTAGCGGAGAAGGTTCCGCCACCGTCAGACAATATTGTAACGACGGCGCCTGCAACAGGTTGCCCACTAGATGTCACATGAACTTTCACATTTGATGTTGCTTCAGAGATAACGGTAGTAGGCTCGGCAGTAACTTGGACTAAGAAAGTCGGTAGGACTTCCAAATACGCGTAGTCAGAGCCATCTGCGTAACCGCTCTTTGAAGCTGTTGCAGTTATTCTTACGTTAGTTATTTGGGTTACATTTGGTGCAGTAAACGTTGCAGTGAAATCGCCGGTTGAGTCTGTAGAGCCAGATGAAGCCATGAAACTTCCACCTTTTACGGAGAATAATGTAATACTTGCATTTTCTACTGCACTGGCACCGTCTGTCACATGAACCGCAATTGAAACTTGTTCTTCAGAGCCAACCGTGTAACTGTTTGGAATAAGGGAGACATCAAGAGGCGTGAGATCTTGAACACGTATCGTCACCGTTGCCACATTGGTGCTGGCTACTCCGAAATCATCCATTACGGTGACGCTTGTACTATAGGTTCCAACTGAAGAATATTTATGAACAAAAATTGAAAGTGTTGTCCAACCGCTGTTCTTTCCATCTCCAAAATTGAAAAAGTACTGGTCAACACGCTTGTCATCGCTTGAGGTGGTAGCGATAAACGTGACGGGTTGATTTGGTGGAACCAAAGTCTTATCAGTCAAAAGTATTGCTGTGGGGCGTTCATTAATGTGACCAATTGGAGCAGTTAAGAAGAATATGAAATCCAGATTAACTCCGTTGCCACCCACAGGATCGCCCTTTCCAGTTGGGTTCAACGATGCATGGTAGGGCCCGGTTTCGTTGCCCCAGTAATTGTATTGTGCAGTAACGTTGGCATTAGACGACACGTCCATACCTAATTTATTGCTATAAATATCGTTGAAGTAAGCTACATGATTGTTTCCGTTTTCGTAAAGAATTCCAGTGGTGTTGCTGTATGAAATATAATTATTAGTAATGTAGGTGCTTGCATCGCCAGAAACGTAAAAACCATAATTATTTGCTGAGAGGACGTTTTCAAGAATAACAATATCGCTATATGTATCAGCGTCAAGCTGTATTCCACTTTGCGTGTTGGACAGCACAATATTTTGGCTTATATTTACCCCTGAGGTTGCGTTTCCAGTTAAGAGTATGCCGTCTGCATTTGATCTTATGATGTTGTCTTGTATTGTAACTTGATTATCGCCAGTTACGTAGATGCCGCTTTGAGAGTTACTGGTTATATTATTGTTTTGAACTTCCACTGTAGCATTTACTACGGTAATTCCATTTTGAAGGTTGCTGCTTATTACGCTGTTTTTTATTTCCACGGTGCTATTTTCTATTGTTATGCCGTTTTGAAGATTGTTGCTTATTTCGCAGTTTTGGATGTTTACAGTGCTATTTTCTATTGTTATTGCGTTTGTTGCGTATTTTATAGAACAATATGCTAACGTAGATTGGGCTGTTCTATTAGAAAGAATGATTGTGCCCCAATCTCCTTCCGTCGGATCATATTTGCTTGAGGTGAAAGTTATCATATTGTCTTTTGTGCCATTTGCGAGGAGCCTTCCATTCACAATTAGCCAAAAGTTTCCTCCAAACCTCACTTCAACCCCAGGCTCTACAGTTAATGTAGCATTTTGGTAAACAGTTACATTTTTAGACACTATAAATGGGCTGTCTGTCAGCGTCCAAACAGTGTCTTGTGTAATAAGGCCTTCTACGTAAGTTGCACTTGCAGCAAAAAAGAACAAGCTATTTGCAAACGTAAGCGAACCAACAACTAGAGCCACTAAAAAAGGGAACAATTTCAACTGTTTTTTCATACATTCACGCATCTGTAATTCTAACTTAAACTATCCTCGGCAGATACTTGTCTTAAACATTATGAATCCGAAATAATAATTTCACATCTATGTTATCGTATATGCGCGCGCACGCACTTTCAAGCGTCTTTATCCTACTTTCGAGCAATCTGTTGAAGGTCATAGGTGTAAGTGTGGAAAACATGCCGGGTAGATACACGCTTGATGATGTTGATAACATGAAAGATGAAGATTTTGGGGTAGTAAAGGTGTTCCTCAGAAACGGAGAATGCCGACTGTTCCTTTACGACAAAAAGCGGGGTCACAGTATCGTGACCACCGCATGCATGCAATCTGGAAGGGCTTTTCCCTTTGAACCTATCAAAAATCCGACTATCATGGTTATCCATCCGAGAAGGGCTACTATTAAGACCGCGCGCGCATAACTGGCGTAAAGTTGTGTAGCTTTGTTGAACGAATAAACGCAAAGGTTTATTAAATATTACTATATAATAAATTATTCAGATTTGGAGTTCATACTTTGTGGCAAAAGGAGGGGAACAGCCACATATGCGCGCGTGCAGGTGAGAGAATATGAAAGATTCCCCAATTTTTGTTGTGTTTTTTGTTTTCTTCACTTTGGCAACCATCCTAGTTCCGGTTCCGATGTTTCCAGGAAACATGATTTACATATGGTTTGGAATACCGCTTATTTCCTACGCTTTTTACATAAGTGCTATCATAAATGGAATCACCTATGGGTTAGTCGTTTGGATAGTGTATACATTGGCTTCTAAAATGATTGAGAAGTCAACATCAGAAGAGTTAGTAGAGGAAAAGAAGAAACCAAAAGCTTGATTTGCGCGCAGAACCAGTGACGTACATATGTACTCCGCAAAAGTTTCTTATCTTCCAAACAGAATGCAAGATCTGTTTTCAACATTCCACCTTTATTTAGGACTGAGGCTCTCAATTGTGTCACAAAAGAAAAAAACCATTGAGTAACAAATCAGATAGGCTGGGGCAGGAGGACCCTTTTGATTGTCAATAAAATTTTTCCTTTGATGGTCAATAGACTACTCCCCCATTTTCCCACCGCAACTTTGTTTTCAACATTCTACCTTTATTTAGTTTCCAAATATGTTCACGCCCTTTGTACAGAGAATGCGTCTAAAATGGTGCCCATGACTAGGGTGATAGGCTACGAAATTTCGTGTTAAAGTTGCGGAGCACCTATATGTACGTCTCAAAAAAGGACACATGGCGCCCCCTTCCTATTTTTTAGTTCAGCCCAGAATTGATTACTCATGCAAACATACACATCTATCTGTTAAACAACTCTTGTGAGACAAGAGTTATTTCAGAAATCGTAATATAGGTTAAATGTCTTAAATGTGAAATATAACTCAAGGTGGAGAGTTGGGATAAAGTTGACAGAAGAAGAAAACGTCAAACGCATCCTCACCAACGAGAAACTTTCCGCGATCAAAGCAATGCTAGAAAAAGACCACGCAATCGACTGCATCTTTCTACTACACTTAGACAGAGGTCGATGGAAAGCAGCTAAAGAGCTCATGCAAGGACTAGGCCTAACCCTGAGCGACGGAACATTCAGAGCCAGAATGATGGAAATTGAGAACCTCGGGTTGGCTAAGAGCGTGGCCATCGATCCACTAAAGAAGTACTACGTGAAGACCGAGTTCGGTGAGAAGATAGCGAAGCTTCTTTTGGAGCTTTTCGGGACCATTTAGTTAAGCCTTACAGTGGCTAGCTTAGTTTTTCATCTAAATAGAGAGTCGTAAGTCGTAAGATTTAAATCTCTATACTTTATTATCTTCTAGTGAGACCCCAGAAGGAGGGATAAAAACAAAAATGAAAAGACTCTGGAAAGGAAAGAAGGCGTTAAGCCCAGTGGTTGCAGCGATCATCTTGATTGCAGTGACCGTGGCAGTTTCAATCGCCGTAGCAGCATGGATGGGAGCCCTAACATTCACCTTCATGGCAACAGAACAACTTGACGTCCAAGGAGCCCAATTCGGTGGTACCTCTGGCGCTAACAACAACACCATCACCCTAACAGTCGAGAACACTGGAACATCGGACGTGACAGTTGACAAGTACAAATTAGGCATTGATGGAACACAACACCCCATCACCCCTGTCCTCATACCCCAAGGAGAAAGTGCAGACGTCACCTGTACAACAGGGTTGGACGGCGAAGCATGGACTACTGGAACCAACTATGACGTATACTTGATCACATCCAGCGGCAAAACGTTCCCATACAGAACGCCTAAAGCGCCTTAGTGGACCTAACGCGAAAACTTCAGCCTGAGAATTAGGGTAGGGGAACCTAACCTCTACAATCATCCTTCGGAGGTGTACATATGGTAGTTGAACTAAAAGAGTACGAATCGGCAGCCGACATTTCCAGAACTCTAGACGACGAGATAGCTCGGACAAAGAGTATGTTAGGCGAGTATCTGCGCCGACTCGATGAGATCCGCTCATTGGCTGAGAGGTCAAAAAAGGTTCGAGAAGTAGTCTACAAGCTGGCTGGCAAAAAGACAGCTCAGAATACCCTTGGAGAGATCACTGTTGGAGACCTCGATGTTGTGTTAGACGCTACCCCGTTCCACGAGTTAACCTGCATCGAGGAAGTTGTTCGAAGCCAACAGGACAGGCTCCTAGTCTTACAAAAGGCTCGTGAAGCATTGAAATGGGTAGATCAGATCGGAGACACAGAAGGAGTCAAGTACCTAGTGCTGGAAAACAACGGAGTTCCAGAAAGAATCCTACTTAAAATCGCGTAGGGGCCGCCCCCCTGGAAGTGAAAAGATGAGTAAAGACATGTACACAACAGCACTAAAGAACACCCTAACAGAAATCAAAAAAATATGCCCCGACATCAACTACTCCTTCATTTTTACAAAGGACGGCGCTATAATTGCAGGAGACGGAGAAGCCGACGACACATTAATGAAAAAAGCAGTGCACTCCTTTCAAAGTCTAGCGGAAAAAGCGGTTGCAATTGGCGGACTCGACGCATTGTCTATCAACGGGGAGAAGGGCAAACTACACATTTCACGCATTAACGACATGTACTTAGTCGTGACAACCTCCCCCAATGCAGACACAACTTACCTACACTCTGTCACAAACGTGATAGTTCCAACGGTTCTAAAACTGCTGGAGAACATCGCCCCTACCCCCCTCAAATCCATGCCCATGCCCTCACAACAACTCGTTGTCGACACCATCACCGGATTCTTCGCTGGCGACAACGTGCAAATCGATGACACTCACCTAAAAGAATGGTCCCAGCAACTCGACGGAAAAGACGTCAACGAGGTTGAAATCGAAACTATTGGCGGAAAGAAAACCCGATGCGGAGTGAAGAAGATAAGCGATCCAAAACAGCAAGGGAAAGGACTGGTACTAATGCCGGAGAAAACCTGCCGAGCGCTTGAAGCGAAAAAGGGAGAGCTTGTAAAAGTTAAACCGATAGAATCATGAGGGAGATTTTTAAAATGCCAGCTAAAAACAAGCTTGAAGAAAAAATCGAAAACCTGCATGCCAGCCTAGAAAGCATTAAGGCCAGGGATGAAATTATTGGATACATCCTTAGGGACCCAAAGTCTGCTTCTGTAGACATTAAAGACCCAAGCAAAATAATTGACTACGCTGTCCTGTCGTCCACGGTGCTTGATTCAGGAGAATACATGACGAGCACATTTGAACTGGGCAAGGTCAACCATATCGTTATAGAGGGAGGGGACGTAAAGGTCCTATCGCTGACGACTGGCGACCATCGTATCAGTGTCTTCATGAGCAAAAACGTTGATCACGACGCAATTTGCAAAAGCTTACGCCTGAAGTGAAGACGCGCTGGCAACGCCTCCTAGCGTGGGGAAAATGGGGTTTGAGGGGAAAGGCGTTTTTAGAAACCACCCCATCTTCTCCTTTCTCTTTTCTCCTCAACCTCATCCCCAAACGCAAAGGCAAATGGGGGGCGAACCAGCGAGTTTATACAACGTTTTAATGTTGAATCCAATTTATTTATTCATTATTTCCTACGTCAGATTATATCAGGTTCTAAGTTGTCGTAAAATCTTAAATACTTAGAGATATATGAAACAAATATAGAGAGAAGCTTTTGGTGTCTTACTTGATTCCAGAGAAGAAGTCAAGCTCTTCGCATCGAAGTCGAGCAGACATAATTGCAAACATTTTGCAAGTGGCTGTTGAGGGTGCAAAGAAAACGCACATTATGTACGGGTGTAACCTCAGCTTTGGGCAGCTCCAAACCTACTTGGATTTTCTTCTCGATAGGGGGCTTTTAAAAACGGTTTCAGAAACGGAAAAGGGTAGCAACCCTGCTTTTTTCCAAACAACGGCTAGGGGGCAAAGCTTCCTTCACGCCTATCAAAATCTTAGAGGCCTTCTAACTGCTTAATGTATTTTTCTTTTTGAAGTGTTGAATTTCTTTAAGGAACTTGAGCATTGTAGGGGTGAGTTTTACTTTTTGTTGTTTTTTGTTTAAGGTGATGAACCTGTAGTTGGCTAGGAAACCTAGAATTGTTTCGACTTTGGATTCGTTTAACCTAGATTTCTTTATAGCTTCCCTTATGTCGTGCCACCTTCCGTCTTCTAAAAGATCTAAGATGTCATCGATTGCCGGCAAGGCCTAAGACTCCTCGTGGATGTTCACAGTTATTAGCGTTAGGGGTATAAATGGTTTCTGAGGGATTTATTCAGAAGATTCTTCTAAAAATGAAAATGGCAAAAACGTCATTTTATTTGTTTGAAGATGCATGAAAATGTTTATCTTGTATCTCAAGTTCTGGTGTATTTTCAAGAATCGTGTTGTAAAGTTTATTCATGTCAAGTATATACTCTAGACTAACATCTTAGTGGGAGTATGGGTAGTAGGCGGAGCCGGCTCCATACGAAGAAATGATCGCAGAGGCTGGCCCAACAAAATATGAGTACACCTTAACCGCCCAAATAATCAAGGAAAATTACCATGCATCACACAGCAAGTCTAAATAGTTAACATTCGGAATATTACTTAATCCTTAAAGGTTAAGATTTCCATAATCCTTGTAGGTCTAGAATTGAGCGTTTCCAAACTGACGTTCGAATCAGCCTTTCGTAAACTGATTTACGGAACCATGACAGCTCTGGGCATGGGCTATATTCTGGTTAACATAGCTATCACAATTCTCTTGGGGTATTTTCTCTCAGAATTCACTATTTCCTCCGTGCAAGTCGTCATCGAAATGTGTGGCATAATCCTCTTTCTCTTAGCCTCAATCACAATGGTGACAGTAGGCATTCTCCTCATGATTGGAGGGTTTAAGTATTATAGAGGGAGCAAACTGGAGGGAGTGATATTTCTCGGCACTCAATTGGCATCATTCTATCTTTTATGCCTCGGCACTGGGTCTGCGCTATTACTTCCTCAGGTCAGTCTCCACGTTGCACTGTTGATCATTGGTCCCATACTTGTCATGATTGGCACTGCTTTCTATGCTTTACGTCCCTTCCATTCTAAACTCATCAGCTCTATCTTGGGAATCGTTGGCGGAGCTCTCTTGGCTTTTGTTGTGCTCAGCCTTCAAATCTTTAGTTTCGTCTTCGTCGAATGGAATGTTTCGTTCACAGGACCTTTTATGTCGATGACTATTATGGAAGCAGCCGCATTAATATTGGGCTCCGTAGCAGTAAGTGCCCATTCAATCCTCGCAAAATACAGAAAAAGTCCCGCGAAGTACGTATTTTTCCCGATAGCTACACTAGTCTACGGGACCGGCTTGTTTATCGGGCCACTAATTCACGCGCTCAGTTTATGGGATCTCATATGGAAGGCATCATGGCTGCCTCCCCTCCATGGCGCACCAACATGGGTCATCAACACAACTATATTCTGGAGCGCAGGGTTCATCATCTTGGCCGCCACAGGCATTCTATTAATTATGTCTTCTTATATGGGATTCCATTTTGCAATCAGCACCTCTGAAGAAAAATAGAGACCAGTAATTTGCATCACGCATAACGCGGTCTTTTCTCTGATAAGATGAAGGCGCAGAACGACGCATCCTATGCTTCCCTGTCAACTCAAACCCCTGCTTACAACAATATTCCGTGTCTTAGAATATTTTCCCGTTAGGAACACTCCTTTTAGGTTCTGATTCTCAGTAATCCTATAGACGAATATTATAGAACAAGTTTAGCGAGGATTTGGGTTGGTCGGAATAGACTGGACGAACACGCGTAAACGCAGGGATCGCCTACACATAATGGCAGAGGTTTTAGGAGTAACTAGAGACGGCGCCCTCAAAACCCAGATCATGTATAAAGCGAACCTAAGTTTCGCACAATTGAACGAATACTTATCCCTCCTTCTTGAATTAGGTCTCCTCAAAACCAGAAAGAGTGGTCAAAAAACAATTTACAAGACAACTCGTAAGGGCATTGAATACCTCAAAAGCTACGACGAGATTAGGGTCCTCTTAGGGAAGGAAGGAGAAAACGTCAAGAACAACCCGCCGATTTACCTAACAAAATCATCTTGGTAACCTTGTGTAAAGCAAACGCCTGTTACCAGCACGCCAACCGTGAAAGCCTTTTAAATTCTGATTTTCGTGGAAACTTCCTTTAATTTGAGCAATCACCAAGGGATCGCTCTACCGGTGACGCCGTCGATTTTTACGGTTTTCACCTCACCCGTTCTCACATTCTTGAATGCAAGTTTGTAAACGGGCACGTAGATCACCGAACGTTCAGAAACCGCAAACAACTCTTGAACGATCCGTTCCACGTTAGAAGGCCTTCTAACTATTCTAGATCTAAGGACATCAACATCTCTGTTTGGGGCTGCCTTAAGCCTTTCCATGGTTTCGCTAAGGTTAGCTAACGTTTTCTTTGGGCGTTCCTCAGAGGGAGCGGAGGGCACTCTTTTGGGATCAACCTCATGCCCAGCCTCGTCCAGAATGAGACACGCTCTGTTCTTGTAGAGCAGGCGCTCTTCACCCTCAATGGTTATCGAGTTGTAAGGGGTCTTAGAAAACTTTTTGGGCAGGTCAGGCTTAAGCGTTTTATCAAATATGACAACCTCCCGAACTTTCCCATCGATGTTAAATGTGTAATAACGCTTTCGATAGTAGTCGATGGCATAGTCTCCGTCAATCAGAAAGTATGGCTCGTAGTACTTCTCGACGGACACACTTTGTACTTCTTCAGGTCTAGGCTTCAGAAACCATAGTTTGGTGAACAATCCTGTTTTTACTCTCTCCCCAGCAATCTTTATCACGGTGGGATCAACCAGGGTTTTGTAAACAACTGTCTTCCTTTCAGGCACTTTCTCAGGCGTAGGTGGGATCTTGGCCAAGGTTAAACCTCGGTTGTAAACAAAAGTTGTTTCTCTATTAATCATTTATGAATTCAAACTCAATATTTTCAGTATGTTTCAGTCGCATCACCCACAGTGATAGCTGCGTGCCTGGCAATTTGGTGAAAAACTTGGAAAAACTAATGATCGTGGTCAGTTATCCAGTCCTTAGCAACGACCAAAACTTAAAGTTCATTCCTTTAGGTATGCTTTCACCTTTTCCTTCAGTGACGGAAATTCGTCGAGCAGCGTCTTGACGATTTGCCAACGAACCTCGTTATGTGTCATTTTGCTTGTTCTCCATGTTAATGTTCAGCATTAGTGTATTAAAACGTCGTGTCGGAAGCCGATATATTGTTTCTTACGATACGATGGAGAAAGGCGTTGGCAGATTTCGGTCCAAACCAACGAACATTGACGCTTTTCCCCACCCAACGGCGAAGACAACGATGGCGAAGTGAACCCTTTGGCATAAATAACGGCAAATTTAGTCTGCGAAATACAACAGAGTTTGATTATGCATATGCTACAGTCTCGGTTAAGAATATTCTCGCTTAAGGAATACTCCATTTATGTTAAGAAACAAGAAGAAAATGTTGACTGGAATAATTTAATAAATGGAAGTGTGAGAAGATATGCCATATTACCTAGCCGAGATACGACTTAATAAACGGAGTAAAAACGTGAGAATGGAGAGAAAGATGGGAAAGCAGCTAATCAAACACCTTGTCATAACGCTCTTGATTTTCACGCTGATTTCCGCCCTAATCATGATTGTCCCAGTGGCAGTAGGCTCAGACGACTCAGGCCAATCAGAAATAATCGCAGATTTGGAAGACCTCCATGAACATGTTTCCAACACAACAAAATTGCCTAATAATGCTTTCAACAATTCTAGGGCTGCGGAGGGACAAAGAAACGCGCTTTGCAACAAAATTCAGGCGGTGATCCACCAAATTGAGGCTGGAGCGTATAAGGGCGCTGTGAACAAGCTGCAGAACGACATTGAAAATGCGATTGGAAACTGGATTAACGATCCGTGGAAGAGCGAACTCATCGAAGAGGTAGAGGGCATCATCGAGAAGATCCGTGACAAGGAACCTCCTGTGATTGTTGATGTGTGGAGGGAGCCTGAAACACCCGCGTATAATGAAACCGTAACCGTCAAGGCTAATGTTACCGACGAAAGAAGCGGGGTGAAAACAGTCATTCTCAGCTACTCGATTGATATGATTAGGTGGGTTAACGTGACGATGGACTTGGTTGAGGGACTTTATGTTGGCGAGATTCCAGCTTTCCCCTACGACACAACTGTGTACTACAAAATCTACGCTTATGATAAAGCTGGTAATCTTGCGACCGCGGAACCATATTCGTACACAGTCACTGATCCTTACGACCCAGTGATTGGTGTCCCCACCTGGGAACCTGAGGAGCCCTTCGCTGATGAAGAAGTAAAGGTTAGTGTGTTAGTGAGTGAGCCAGTCAATGCCAGCGGAATTAAAAACGTTACCTTATGGTACAGAACAGACAGCGAGTGGCAGTCCATAGAAATGGAGCTAAAGAAAGGAAAGTGGACAGCCACGATCCCAGGGCAGAGTGCTGGCGTCAACGTCACATTTTACATTGAATCCTACGATAATGCAGGGAACAGCGTTATGACACCAACGTACTACTACACGGTGAAAGCCCCACCACCAGGCCGGCGCCCAGTAGCCGTATTCACCTATTCGCCCTTGACTCCCTACACTGGCGAAGCCGTGATCTTCGACGCCAGAGCAAGCTACGACCCAGATGGCTACATAGTTAGCTATTTCTGGGACTTCGGAGACGACTCCACTGGCACTGGTAATATTACAACCCACTCCTACGTCGACAACGGAGTCTACATAGTCACACTCAAAGTAACCGACAATGATACACTGTCGGACACCTTCTCTGCTGACGTCACCGTACTCAACAGGCCCCCTATCGCATTATTCACAGAGAATGCAACGACAGTGCTCACAGGTGAGACCATTCACTTTGATGCATCCGGTAGCCGCGACCCTGACGGGTCAATAGTCAGTTACTTCTGGAACTTCGGCGATGGTACTAACGCCACCGGTGTCACGACAACCCACTCCTACGCCGACAATGGAACGTATACGGTAACCTTAACGGTCACTGACAATGATGGAGCAACCGACTCAGCCAACGCAACTAAGATTGTTGGGAATAAATCCCCAGTAGCCCTATTCACTGAGTCTGCTGAGAGTGTACTTACTGGCCAGACTATCTCATTTAATGCTGGCAGCAGCTACGACCCGGACGGCACAATAGCGAGTTACTCTTGGGATTTCGGTGATGGAGCGAGTGCAACCGGAGTCACGGTGAACCACGCCTACGAGGACGACGGCATCTACACAGTCACTTTAACAGTTACTGATGATGATGGAGCAACCGCATCAACTAACGCTAACAAGACAGTCTCAAACAGACCTCCAGTGGCATTGTTCACTGAGAATGAGACAACTGTGCTCACAGGTGAGACTATTCGCTTTAATGCATCCGGTAGCTACGACCCAGACGGGTCAATAGTAAGATACCTCTGGGACTTCGGCGACAACACCACCGAAATTTACAAGGGCGAAAACCTAACTGCCATCGCAACTCACACCTACGCTAAGGCTAGAAACTACACAGTGACTCTAACCGTAACGGACGACGACGGAGCGTCGTCATCATTAAGCGCAGAAAAGACGGTGAAGGCGCGGCCAGGGTTGCCGTGGGCCCTGTTTGCAGTGGTCGGCTTGGGTATAGCAGCGCTGGTCGCAACCGTCATCTACCTTTGGTACAGGAGGAGGAAAAAGAGGGGAGCCGCAAGTGCGGCGGCGAGCCCTCCAAGGCCTGAAACCAAACCAGTAGTCACTCTTTATGTTCCGTCGGGTGTATTGGCTGGTTACCAAGAAGAACGTCGATAAGGGGATGAAGACTCAAAGCTTCTTGACGAAGAGATATCCCGGCTACGAGGAGATCCAGCGTACGCTTCAGCTGAGTCTACATAATTTTTTATAACAATCAATTGTTAAGGCTTTTCCGGTGCCACTTATCTTGGGGAGCAAAAAGTATGCTGAATTCTCAGTTTTCATCAGCTAAACCGCAAGCATTTTATTTCGTCAAGTTTGAAGAAAAAGTGAGTTATTTAAGGAGGAATAAGATGTGGAATGGGAAAAAATGACTGCGCCTGAGTTTGTCAAGGCGGTTGAGGCTGCGAAGGGCGTATGCATCATACCTCTTGGTTCACTTGAGAAACATGGAGACCATCTACCGATAGGAACCGACAATTTCCTCATACATCAAAAGGCGGTTTTAGCATCAAAGATCGAACCTGTAGTTGTTTTTCCAACGGTTATGTTTACCGAAAATTGTGAGGCGAAGAACAATCCGGGAGCCATCGCTGTGCAAACCAACCTTTATTTCCAATTGTTAGAGAGCCTATGTGACGAGGTCGCTAGAAACGGGTTCAAAAAGATAATCCTCGCAAGCGGTCATGGTGGCAACAGGTTCTTTCTCAGCTTCTTCGTTCAAACTATTCTGGGCAAAGGTAAGGACTACGTTGTCTACCTTCCGGAGAGCTTGTTAGATCCGGAAGTAGAGAGAAAAACCTTGGAAACGGCATTTGATTACCATGCTGGTGAGAGCGAGACCAGCCAGCTGCTTTATCTCCATCCTGAACTTGTAAAGGTGGATGCGATACCAACTGAGCCAGGAAACCCTTTAAAGCGCTCTAAGGTTCCGGGCATTATGACACCTGTTTACTGGTTCTCTGACTATCCTGAACACTATGCAGGGGACGCGAGGCCAGCAACTTCGGAAAAGGGCAGGCTTCTGGTAGAGAACACTGTTAAAAATCTGGTTGAAGTTATACGGAAGGTGAAGGCTGACGACACAACATTAGCTCTACTGCGAGAATACCAGAAGAAGCAAAGAGCGTGGAAATCTTAATTAGGTTATCCTCTTAAATTTGACGGCTTGATTTGACGATCCGGCGGTTTAAGTCTAGAAGGAAAAATAAGGGGGAGATATTAAAAGAATCTACAATAGGGTGATGATAAACAATGGAGGAACTCGCATTAACTCCTAAGGATAAACAGGATGCTCGCATAGCTCTGCTTAAATATTATTCGTCAGAGTGTGTGGCGCAAGGTGCCTACCTCGTGGCGTTAGCTGTTGGATTCTTTGGCCTTGTTGAGACGACTTCCCTTATCCTAAAGTTTGCAACAAGCGTCGATTTTCTTCCGTTATCTCCCAAGCTTGCGGGATACATTGTAGTTAACCTGATGTGGAGCTTTTTCATCGTTTTGATCATTCGAATTCTTGGTCGAACATTTTATTGGGGTTACCTAGCAACTGCCATACTCAGCGTGAAGCCAAAGGAGGAAAGTGAAGTGGAATGTGAATCAGAGAGAACCACGGTAACTTTTATTCAACGATTGCACGTGGCTTGCGTTGATTATACAAGGGAGAAGCATAGGTGGTCGGCAACCGTCGGCATGTTGAGAGTCAGCACATTGGCGTTGATATGGTTTTATCTATTTGTCGTATTCACTATCGTTTCTCTAGTACTGCTCTACCTGCATTAGCTTTTAATGTGCACTCAGGAGCCTACAACTGTTTCATATGTCGAAAATACGCAGCCGTCAACAACAGTTTTTAATCGCTCTTCACCTTGTAATAGGGCTCACGTCTTTTCACAGCTTCTAAAAACAACCGCCTTAATTCTTCATCATTCGCTCCATTTCTTAACGGCGTAAGCACATCCACTAAATTATCGTTTCTCATCAAACAAGGCTTTAGTCGCCCATCAGTTGTCACCCTTAACCGAGTGCAACAAGCACAAAACTCCGTATTCTCAATAGGATGAACCACCTCCACTTTCACCCTGGGCAGAAAGTACACCCTGCGATTCTGCATGTCTCCACGAGTCTCCACACGCCTAGCCTGTTTCTTCAATTCTTCTTCAATAGCATCTAGAGGGTAATGATAGCGTTTATAGTAGGACGCGCTAATGTTTAGTGGCTCTAATTCGATCAACTGCAAGATCGTGCCGGTTCTTTCCGCAAAACTAATCATTTTAGGAATTTCACGTTCGTTTACATTGCTCAGAACCAGCATGTTCATTTTCACAGGAAAAAGTTCCGCGTCCACAGCCGCTCTAATTCCCTTCAGCACGTCTCTTAAGTCCCCACCCATCAGCGCCCGGTATGTCTCCACATTCAAGGAGGGAATGCTAATGTTCACTCGGTTTAAACCGCTCTTACGAAGCCTTTTTGCCAGAGAAGCTAAGTTCGTTCCGTTGGTGGTCATGGAAAGGTCTCGCAAACCCCGAAGACTAGCAATGCCTTTCACAATGTCTAAAATGTCTGAGCGAAGTAAGGGTTCACCTCCGGTCAGCTTCACTCGAGAGATGCCTAGCCCAACAGCAACCCTAACAATTTGAACAATCTCGTCTTTAGTCATCTCAGTTGAAGGATTCGCTACTTCGCCTTCCCTGTGACAGTACGGGCATCTCAAGTTGCAGCGCTGAGTAACTGAAATTCGCAGGTTCAGAACTGGTCGCCCATAATCGTCACGAAGCATCTTAGGTCCAGCTTATTTTTCGCGGGCGTGTTTCAGAATGTGACCCACTTCTGACAATATAAGTCTTTCAACACACAGCCCCGCCGCGTCCGGCGAACCCGGAACGCAGAAAACTGCTTTCCCTCCTACAACTCCAGCGATAGCCCTGCTTAGGATTGCCGCTGAGCCTATTCGCTCAAAACTTACTCTCCGAAATGCTTCTCCAAAGCCTGGGAGCACCTTATCCAGAAGCGGCTCCACGGTTTCAATCGTTACATCTTTGGGGCTGACACCTGTTCCACCACACGTGATGACAGCGTCTACATCTTTTGACCTCAGCGCTTCCCTTACGGTTTGTTCAATCGAAATCTTATCATCTGGGACAATCGTCTTTGAAATAACTCTATAGCCATGTTGCTCTAACAATTCAGTGATTAGGTTTCCAGAAGGATCTTCTGTTTTCCGTCCTGCCTTAATCTCTTGGTAACGGGAAGAACTGCAGACAATAATGGCAAATCCTATGCTTTTTGGAGCTTCAGCCTTGTGTTTACGCGCGGTCTCACTCATCCACCCTTTCCCTTCACCTTGCGCACAACGTGAACGTTCTGAATTAAAGTGTATGGGTACTGTCCCTGCTCATCCTTCTCGTACTGTTTTGTCATGTCCCAAATGGTCAACAAAGCAGTTGTAACCGCTACAAGAGCTTCCATCTCCACCCCGGTCTGCGCCCTAGTTTTCACGGTTGCGGAAACCTCCACCCAAGAGAAGCCGATGGTTTCCATGTTAATTTCCACATCCGTCAATGGAATGGGATGACATAGTGGAATTAGGGTGCTTGTCTTCTTAGCGGCTAAAACTCCCGCAATCTTAGCTGCGTAGAAGGGGTCGCCCTTCTCAATTTCTCCTTTCTTGATCAACTTTATGGTTTCAGCTTTAAGCCTAATCAGTCCCTTCGCCGTTGCCTCGCGGTACACTTCCGGCTTCCCCGTCACATCCACCATCGACACGAACCATCACCATGTAAGTTTAAAACCCCGAAAGAGAGCTCTGTCCCTTTCGAGGTTCCTTAACCTCCCGCTCTACCTTCTCTTTTGCAGAAGCCTCAGCAGAAGCATAGCTGTATTTGAGGATTTCCTCCCTAAGCATGTTCAGGCTCTCCTTTGCCTCCCTCAGCGCCATCTCAAGACTGGTTAAAGAGCCTCTAAGCGCTTCTATGCGCCAGATCAAGCGAGCCGGTCTCAGCCGAGGAGTTTCCGGCTTCTCAATAGCTGAAGCGGGTTCCATTGCCTCCACCACTCCTTTTAACATAAGAATTTCACTAATGGTGGGAGAAGGGCTTTTTTCAATTTCCTTGGCTAGGAGGAGGAAATCAGATCCTCCCGCTATCGCTCTATTCAACTGCTCAAGGGCAAGCCTTGAATTGGCGAGGGGATCGGTTGTATTCTGAAGAAGTATGTCTTTAAAGACGCTTAGGGGCTGCGCAACGGCTTTGAAGCGCTGTTCAACAGCGTGAGCTCTCTCCGGCTTCAGAATTAGCATTATCTCCCTACAACTCTTAGCTAAATCTCCGAGGCGAGTCACGTGAACCTCAGTTTTTTCCCAGAGGTCCATTGGAGGAAGGTCCTCAAAAACGACGCCGCTAGCCATGTCAGTGGCAACCTTCTGCAAAACCCGCTCAAACTCTTCTATTCTTTCCTCATAGTTCTCATGAATCATTTTGTTGCACCAATCTGCTTACTCATCTGTTGATTCAGATTTATTTGTTGCCCAAGTGTCCACGAGCGTCTTGATCATTTTTGCTCGGGGGTTTGCTTCGTTGAAGCGGAAGATGCGGATTCTTCCAAACTTTTTGTGTTTGATAAGCTCGAAGTTTTCGAGAAGTTGCAGATGCTGGTTTGTGGTGGCGTAGTTAAGTCCGGCTCTTCGGGCGATTTCTGAGATGTTGAGTTCTCCGATTTCCACGAGAATTCTGAGGATTTTCACCCGCCCCCTTGAAGAGAAGACTTCTTCGATGGACATGGGTTTACATCCTCCTCTTGTAGAGAAGGCTGCTCAACTCTTGCTCTAGGTCAGAGGCGGGAACCCTCAACAGACTTATGAGGGTAGTCTTCCCACGCTGTCCCACACCCGAAGGCTCTGCCCTGATTATGCCCAAAGCAGAAAGCTCCTTTACATACTTCCAGAGTTGGGTGTGTCCCCGTCCCCTTTCGCCCCACTCTTCACAAACGACTGCGTAGGCTTCCTCAGCCTCTCCCATGGACATGTAAGCCGCTCCGGTTTGCTTGAAACGTCTCGCAACACCGAGGAGAAACAGTTTCTCATGAAGGCTTAGAAATGAAACCGCGTCCTTTCTAACAACCGGATAAACGCTGACAGCCGCCTTTCGAACGTATTCAGGCAAAACTTCAGACGATTCCGAAGCGTCCGCGTACTTGCCGGCTCGCCAAAGAAGCTCGATGGCGTAGCGTGCGTCTCCCCCCTCTGAAGCTGCCAACTCTGAGATGAGGTCTAGGGTTTGTGTGGAAACGGCTCCATATCTGAAGGCGAGAGCCACCCGATCGTTTAGGATGTCTCGAAGCTGAGACGTTGAGTATTCTTCCAGATGGATTACGTTGCGTTGAAGGGTGCTTCTCGTGCTGGCATCCAGCCGGTCTAAATATTCAGGCTCGCGGAGAACACAGATGAGGGAGAGCCTCTGAGGAGCCTTGAGACGCCCCTCTTGGATGCGGGTGAGGCTGTAGAGGGGGTCGGATCCCTCGCTTCGGATGAGCGCCTCCAGCTCGTCCATCGTCAGTATAAGATAGGCGTTACGCTCGTCAAGAATCTGCATGAGCATCTGCATGAGCTCTGCCTCGGAATAGCCCCGCCTTGGAAAATGAGGATAGAACTTCAAGACTGTTCGATGAAGGATCATGAAGAAGCTTCCACCACACTCGCGACAGTTGACATAAACATAATTTAGGTCTATACCCTTCTCCTGCGCTTCTCTTGCTATGCTGAGCCCGAAGTGCTGGGAGAGAACCGTTTTTCCGGTTCCGATCTTTCCGACAATCAGCACGCGTTGGGTCATTTTCCCTGGAGTTTCAATTGCAAAACGGAAAAATTCGTTGAGAAGGTTTAGTTGAAGCTCTCGGTGGGGCAGGTGTGGTGGCACGTAGTTGATGTCCAGTTTGCTTTCGTCTCTGAAAACGCTGGGGTTTCGGTTCATGGTTGGTCCTTTCTAGTTTTCTTGCGGATGAATAATTTATGATTTTTGTCTATCAAATCGTACAAAACCAATAGATATTGGTGAAAGTAATGTTTAAGAAAGCGGTTTTGATGAGTCGTGTGCGCTAGCTAACCAGCGTTTACGCTTATCCTTCTGACGAGAGTTGGAGGCGTGAAGGTTAGCCCTAGCTTCTGAAGGTTTTCTTTTATGGTGATGGGGTTGCTGAGCAGTTCCTTTATCCCTTCGACGTGGGCTGCTCCGACAAACGTGAGTATGTTCGGCTTCCTATCCTCCCTCAGTTTCTCCGAGGCTATCCAAGCCAACCTCGCCGCCATAATAGTGTTACGTTCGTCAATTAAAACTCGCCAAACCGCTGGTGCCCTCTCGCGAAGCCTTTCCAATCTCCTCCGATACGTGTTGATAACTTCGTCCTTGAAGCCTTGCTCCCAAAGTCTAGTCATCTCGTCTTCTTGAAAAAAGAAGGGAAGGCTTACCCAGAAAATCCATGTTGGAGTCGTCAACCGTTGTATCCTTTGTCCTATTTCACGTTCTGACATGTCGATGAGCCATATGTTGGCGTCCACGTTTCCTAGGGCTTCTGTTGCTCCAATGAATTCACATTTGGTTGTGCAAGTTCCACGTCTAGGACACATCCAACAGGCGGCGTTGAGGATTCTGAAGCGTTTCAAGTCCAGTTCTATGGCGAGGTCTGTGGGCTGTAGTCGTTTAACTGCTTGATATGCATCGAAGAGGCTGCGCTTCGTGAAGTGGGCTGTGCCTACGAGAGTGACATAGTCATTGTAGTCCATGTCGTAGATTTCAGTTTGCATAGACGAACCCACTTACTCAATTTTTATCATTTTCTTCTTGTCTTCATTCACCGTCTCTTTCGTCTTGGGTATCAGTACCTCCAGCACACCGTTCTTGTAGTTGGCAGTTGCCTTTTCAAATTCAACGTGTCTCGTTGGCAAGTCTATAACCTTATAGAACTCTCTGGCTTTGACCTCTGCGCGTCCTTCTGTAACGTTTAGCTGAATGTCGTTCTTTTCGACGCCTGGAAGCTCCACGTAAAGCTTTACATGGTCATGGTCTTCGAAGATGTCGGTTAATGGTTCACGAACTTCGTCTATGGCATGCTTTGGAAGAGTCATGGGTTCGTCAAGTTGGAAGCGTCCGCGGGCGACGTATCCTTTTACGCCGGGTTTTTCGATGGGCTTAACTTCCCATTCGCCTTGGAGTTTCCCGCTTCTTATCGCCTTCTCAATCTCCTCCATCTCTTTGAATATTCTCTCAGACAGTTTTTTGAAGTATGGGTCTGTGTCGCGGAAATTTTCGTCAAAGTATGCCACTGTTTTTCACCTCCTTACAGTTGTTCCAATTGTTTTAAGACTTGAAGTAAACGCCTCAAAGCGAGGCTGAGCATTAGAAACTCGGCTTGTCCACGGTCTGAACATTGATACTTGCCGTCGTCGGACTTTACCAATAGTCCGCCTTCACGTAGCTTCTTGGTGCCTTCCCAAACGATCTTAGGATTCAAGCCTAGGTCTCTTATGAAATCAACGAAGCCCAGTGTTAGATCTTCGTCTTCAAAGAGTCTTGTCATCATCCTCAACCGAGTTTGATGCGACAAGGCATGGAAAAGCTTTGAGAATTGATCGAACTCCCTTTCAAAGGAAGCTAGTTCATGCGCTAAGCGGTCTTTTGGCCAATCTTCCATGGATAAGGGTATTTCGAAAAGGATTTCGTCGTCCTTTGCCAGTAGCAGTCTTAACTTCATACGCATCTCCTAACCGTTATTTTTACTTACCAAACGGTAATTCCCATTCGACAGATTACCAAAAGGTAATATTTAAGCGTTGTGCCACAACAAGCATGAAAGCGCGCGCAACGTATTAGACTGCGGTAGAAAAGCTTTCCACTGTTTTTGTTCCATTAGAAGGAAGTTTGGCGGGCTCTCGCACTCAAGATCGCAATCATAAATTCAGCGGGGCCAGAGTCGTCATCGCCCACCGAGCAAAGGTTAATGCATATCTCACATAAAAAGGTATAGTTAGAGGAGGCGGCTGATGCTTAAGAAGATCAGGGTTGTTCCCCTTGCGGCAGAAAGTTTCGGCGTCCGATCAATGTGCACCCACGTAGAAACCTCAGACGTGAAAATTCTTTTAGACGCCGGAGCTTCGTTGGCTCCAAATCGCCACGGCTTCCCGCCACACCCCAAAGAGTATGAGGCAATGCAGAAGTGTCGCGAAAAAATCTCGAGAGTAGCAGATGAAGCCGAGGTGGTCACGTTGAGTCATTACCATTTCGATCATCACACGCCTTCATACGAGGACTGGTGCTACAACTGGTCTTCGCTGAACGTTGCAAAACATATCTATGAGGGAAAACTCGTTCTCGTAAAGAACTTTCGATCTATGGTAAATTTCAGCCAGAGACGTAGAGGATGGTTATTCCAGAAGACTGGAGGCAGCTACGCAGAGAGGTTGGACATTGCGGATGGCAAAACGTTTGAGTTTGGAGACACAAAACTGAAGTTTTCTGATCCTGTTTTCCACGGGCCCGAAAACTCGGCGCTTGGCTGGCTACTCATGGCCACCATAGAATGTTGTGGTGAAAAAGTTTTGTTTGCTCCTGATGTTCAGGGTCCCATGTACAACCCAACCCTAGAAACAATACTTGCAGAGAGACCCCAACTGGTCATCATGGGCGGACCTCCAATGTATCTAGCTGGGTTTAAAGTGAGAGACGAACACATGCAACAGGGCATGAAAAACTTAGAAAATGTGGTGAAAAATGTCCCGACAACGGTTCTAGAGCACCACATCCTTCGAGAGGAAAGATGGAAAGAGTTTTCTCAACCAATCTTTGATGCTGCATCAAAAACGGGTCACAGCGTGGTCACAGCCGCCGAGTTCTTGGGAGAAGAAAACAACATTTTAGAATTTCGCAGGAAACAACTCTTTAAGATGGAGCCGCCGAGTTCCGAGTTTGATGGGTGGATGAAACTTCCACACCCTAAGAGAAAGCTGATCAAACCTCCAATCTAGCAATTGAGTTAAACGCAACCCTTTTTATATCAAGTTAACCACTCTAATTTTCATGGGGGGTGCTCATGGGGTACGTACGAGTTCGTGGAGTTATCGCTAACGCGCTAAATCGCAATTTAAAAGAGGAGCTGGATTTCATCGTTGACACGGGCGCCATATACACTGTGATACCGCGAAGTGTCGCCGAAAAACTACAACTAAAAGAAGTGGACAAAAGAAGGTTCAAAACCGCCACAGGAGAAGTTGTCGAATACCCAGTTTCAGAAGCCTATGTAACAATAGAAGGGAAAGGCGTGACCTCCCTAGTAGCCTTAGCAACCGAAAAAACTCCTATACTTCTCGGCGTAACAACCCTAGAATTACTAGGCCTGCAGGTGGACCCTGTGACTGGAAAATTAACACCATTAGAACTCATGATATTATAAGAGGAAATCGATGTACTCTTAATGATGGTTCAAAAGAAAAATGATTGAAAGTGTGGCATCTCAACTTTCTTCTTCATCGAAACACATTGGCTTTCGTCTTTTCTTTTGGGGAAAAATGAAAAATGAAAGAGACTGAGTGTTGAAGTTGGTTAATTCTAGGTACTACGAACTCCAAAATTTCTTTTTCCTGGGTAGAGCGATAATTTCTCTGAACTCGATTCCCTTTTCTTTGTCGAAGAATGAATCTGCGTGACATGATTTGATGATGATTGCTGTGTCAGCGCCTTCACCAGTTCCTGCTATGGCAACCACGTCTTCTCCGGCTGGGATAGCTCCTGCATCGGTTGCCATCATAACAACTTCAGCGGCAACCTTTGTTCCCTGCGAAAACCTTGTTAAGACATTTTTAATTATGGTGTTTTCGCTGCAGTGGTTTGCGTATATCTTGGATATTGATTCAGCTGGACTGAGAAAAGCGTGCATGCTTGTAACTATGGTTGCATCCAGCTTCTCAAGCTCCTTCCTGTTCTTCTCACTGAATTCGACTGATCCAGCATACTCTGTTACAACAACAACTTTAACGCCGGAATCTTTGAACTCTTCCGCCACTTTCACGCCTGTGGCTCCCGATCCCGAGGCAACTACCACGTACTTAAGTCCAAGATCCAATGCGGCTTTCTTGGCGGCTTTTATGGTCTCGCTAGTGTTTTGAGGACCAAACTCCTCAAAGTAATGGACTTTCCTCTCAACCATTTTTTGATCACCAAGATGACACATGGAATTGATGAAAATATAAAATCTTCTCAAAGGTTACCAACAAATATCTGTAAGTAAACTGGAAAGATTATTAAGAGGAGAGGAAGGCGATTTGTGCGTGCGTAAACTAGTAACTGAAGAGAAGGGGTTAAAAGATTTTAGAATAGTTGATGATTATTATGATTGTTAAAGAGGTTTACGCAAAAACTATCTTGTCTAAGTCAAAAGTTTCTGATTATACAATTAATCCTTACATTGGTTGTGAGCACGGTTGCACCTATTGCTATGCACGATTTATGAAAAGGTTCACTGGTCATAAGGAAGATTGGGGCAGATTTGTTGATGTAAAAATTAATGCAACAAACTTACTGCAACATGAGATAAGAAAGAAACGAGCTGGTAGAGTTTGGATTAGTGGAATGTGTGATCCTTATCAACCGCTTGAGAAGAAATATGAACTAACGAAAAGATGCCTCGAAGTTTTATCAAGACACGATTGGCCAGTTATAATTCAAACAAAATCTCCTATTGTATTACGTGATTTAGAATTGCTAACAGAATTCAACCAGATTGAAGTTGGTCTAACAATTACCACTGCTGACGAGAATATTAGAAAAAGGTTTGAACCCAATTCACCCCCGATTAAAGAAAGAATTGAGACGTTAGAGAAACTACATTCTGTAGGTGTTAATACCTACGTGATGATAGCGCCTATATTGCCAAGGGCTGAAGGCCTAGTGGCGCAGCTAAGCGGAAAAGTTGATTATGTTCTGATTGACAGAATGAATTATCATTACGCAGATTGGGTGTATAGAAGGTATAAGTTAGAATATGCGATGACTGACAACTTCTTTAACCAGAAGAAAATAGAACTGGCAAATGCATTTGAAAAAGAAGGAATACCCTGTCAATTATTATTTTGATACTTCAGTGAAATGTGCGCGCAAAACGAGCTTGTTTAGGTCTTATTGTTCGGCATGTCCCAAGCTGACCAGTGAAGCTAAGCTTATAACATTGTTTTGATTTTATAAAGGAGATTTAAGGAAGGAGAGAACTATGCCAACAAAAAAGAAGAGTTGGACAGAGAAATTGGCAGATAGTAAAGGTCTGCCGAAAGTAGAAGAAATTACCAAAAAAATGAGTAAAAGATGGGGTACGGGCACAGTAGCCATCCCGGCACCAATAGAAGTAGACGCTGTGATGAAGAAAGTACCGAAGGGCAAACTGGTTACTATCAATGAAATTCGCGCTGCTTTGGCGAAAAAACATAAGGCAACGATTGGTTGCCCTATGACAACTGGTATTTTCGCTTGGATTGCGGCTAATGCTGCTGAAGAACAGAGACGAGAGGGAAAGGAAGACATTACCCCTTACTGGCGTACCCTGAAAACTGGTGGAGTAATAAACGAGAAATATCCAGGCGGAGTTGAAGGGCAGAAAAAACTTTTGGAAAAAGAGGGACACAAAGCAATTCAAAAAGGCAAAAAATACATCGTCGCCGATTACGAAAAGTCATTGATAAAGCTTTAAACTCTTTGGCAGATGCGCAAAATGCGCGTGCAATTCTGAACAGTGCACATTCAGTCCAGAGTGGTGCGGCCGCCTAGATTCAAATCTTGGTTTAAATTCTTGGTTTTTGCCGACCAAAAATCTAACAAAGGTTCGAACCCCTTCCCCCGCACTTGAATTCGCGGTGGACGTTTAAATTCTCGACTTTTCTACATTCACGGGTGCTGACAGACTATTAAATTGCACAAAAAGCAATTCAAAATTGGTTTTTATATTATTTGATTACCTCTTAATTCCAAGTAGAAGAGTTATTTGAGGGAAGATCCTCCCTTGCTTTTTAATAACTTCACCTGCTTCTTTCCAAAAATTATCAAAATCCACCTTCACACCAAATGGTTTCATCCACTCAATACTTAATCTTAATTCACTTTCTGCGTCTTTTGGAAGTAAGCTTTCTTTTGGGGCATAAGACAAAACCCTGACTCGAGAGATTCCATTCTTTTTCATCGCGTCAATAATTTCTTTGGTTGAAGGCAAAAGGTTACCCCAATATCGCTTCATGGCATTAAAAAGCCTCCCTTGATCTCCTTTTGGCTTGCAGCAAGGAAAAGAATCATCTGCTATTGCAACTATACCATTTTTCTTTACAACTCGACAAGCCTCTTTTAGAGTAGCTAGAACACCTTTGTTTCCTCTTGTGCTTTTTATATCCTGCAAAGCTCGAAAACTGACAACAGCATCGAAGTTTCCTTCTCTAAAGGGAAGTTTTATTGAATCGCAAACCAACAAAGCTATCCTTCTTTTCATCCTTATTTGCCTTGCAATCCACCGAGTGACCGCGATTGTGCTATGTTCACGAAGAACGTCGATTCCAACAACTTTTCCAGTGCCCAAAGCAGAAGCTAACTCCATAGTTAAATAGCCTTGACCATAACCAATCTCTAAAATCAGCCAACTGGGATGCGGATTAACCTGCTCAACCAACCATCTTCTGGCTTCACCAAACCTTATATCTGCCAACTCAAAAGCTCTATCTTCTTCCTTTATTCCTCCAGAAACCGCCTTGTATATTCTTTCCCATACGCTCACTGTTCACTTCTCCACCTCTAAATGAACGGAATTTGTTAATAAAATATCTGAAAGCAAGAACTTGGAACCTAATTAACATAAATGCATGCAAAATTCCGAGAATTTAAACCGAAGTTTAAACCTAACCCCCCGCACCATGTCTAAAGATTTAGATTTTGCCGTCTTTTTGACGCTTGTGTAACTCGGTCGAGTTACAGTAGTTATTTATTTTTCGACGATTATTAAACCAATTGATCTTCATGGAGAGCGTCGTCGAGAAATTACAGCGGATTGGACTTACCGAATACGAAGCCAAAGTGTACCTCAGTTTGCTAACAAATCATGTAAACAGCGCAGCAAAGCTTTCTGAGAAGTCCGGCGTTCCGAGGACAAAGATTTATCAGGTTCTGGAGTCGCTAGAGCGTAAGGGTTGGATAAGGATCTATTCTGGAATACCGCTCTTGTTTAGAGCTGTTGATCCCGGTGATGTCTTCGAAAAGATCAAGAAAAATTACGGTGAGTTTCTACAGTCGATTCAGGCGACGCTTGACAGGGAGGTTATGGAAATGAAGGAAAAATTCGTGATACTGAAATTCGATGTTGGACTCAGAAGTTTGAAAGAGGAAATGAGGAAGGCCAAGACCATATGGATAAACAACGCAACAATGGATTTTCTGAAAAAGGTGAGTGATACGTTTAGCGAAGACGCAGAAGTCAGGGTTCTCCTCTTTCCTGGGGAGAAGAAAATCGATGGCAAAAATGTGCAGTTTAGAGAAGCTGGAGTGAAGATTGTTTGCATGGTCCGCAACAAAGAGGTACCGTCCATGTCAATTACTCTCAATGAGAGCAGAACATTTACCGTCTTTGAAGATCCACTAAATCATCAGTACATTGTAGATGAAATGTTGTATGACGAGTGTGCCACATGCTTCTTAGAATGGAATAGTCTAGGTTGGAATGCAGCAAAAGAGGTGTGAGGTGAGACAGAATGCCAATTGTCGAAGGAAGATACGAAGCTAAGATCTCAACCACTTTTAGCACTGTGGACGAGGGAATAGAAGAGATCAAGAGAAAAATTCAGAAATCGAGGAGAATGAGGATCAATAACATCCCCATGAAATTGCTGGACGAGCTGAAACCACTCTTAAGAGACAAGGACTTAAAAATAATCTTGCCTCTTGGCGAGAAACCCCCTGAGGAACTGAGAGGATTGGGCGAGGTTGCAACAACAAAGGCAAGGATATACATCGACTATAAGGGCACCGAAGCAAACACCGGCTCCATCATATTTTCAACCGCGATTTTCAACGTCATCTGGTTGGGTGACAAAATATTTGATGTTTCTTCGATGGAATACAGCAAATGTGTTAAATGCCTAACAGAAACTTTTGAGATGGGTTGGAGATATTCAAAGAAATGGTAGACTAACGGCGCAACCGAGTCTAAACAACTTGAACCTAGAGAGAACTAATGAGAAACAAGAATGGCGCGCAATCATAAAGCAAAGAAAAGTAGATTTCATTCTATCCACAATCCTCTTGCTTTACTCCTTCAACAATATCAACTCTTTCATCTTTGTGAAAAAAGCCAGTTTATTATCGCTGCTAGTTTGGAATACATGCACTCCTGTGAGCATCATTACTGCAGGCGTATTGGTATTTGATGTTAGAAAACGCGTACTTAGTAACGCAGTGATACCCTTCTTGCTCTGGTTCGGATTAGTTGGTCTTTTCGCATTCTGGTGGGGTTGGCTAGAACCGCAATTGATAATTTTTATGCAGGGACATCACTTGGCAATGACTGCCGCTGCGATCTATCTAGCGAGGAACAGGTGGACCAGAAAAGGAATCTATGCCGGTATAGGTGCACTCATACTCGTGTTTGTAGGTTTCAGTATTTTGGGGCCTTACGCTCCGCCTCTTTGGTGATGCCTAACGGTTGTTGATTAAAGGGGATAGCGAAAAACCGAGAATTTAAACCTCGACAGGCAAGTTTAGTGCGGCCGCCGGGATTTGAACCCGGGTTACCGGCTCGGGAAGCTACACGCCAATGGGACAGCCTTCAACCTTATGGAGAATGTGAGGCTGTCAACCTACATTAGTTGGGTTGAAGCTCGAGAGGACTTCATTGAGTGGTTGAAGGTTCAAGGGTATGATGAGAGATGGGCGAAGAATCTTGTGAGTTACTTAGACAAGTATTCGCCTATTCTTAGAGAACCTCTTGACGTTATAGCGTTGTTCAGTAAGGTGAAAGCTGCCAAGCGTCATGTAGTCTTGGCTTTGAGAACACTGTTCAATTTCTATGAAGCCATAGGCTATGACAAAACGTACTTGGATATTCTCCGTAAAGTTTTGCCTAAGGTTCAATGTGGTATAGACTTGAAGATTCCTTCTGAGGCTGAAATAGCTGAATCGTTAGAGAGGTTGTGTAAAGCTCCATTGAAGTATCAAGCTATCTATAATCTCCTATTGGACTCTGGGTTAAGACTAGTAGAAGCAGTAGAGTTGATCAACAATTTCCAAAATGCTGAGGCTGTCAACGGTTTCTATCGTTGCGAAATAGCCATGTTCAGAGGAGAGAAACAAGCCTATTACGGCCACTTCTCAGAGCATACGCTTAGGCTGATCAAACAAGTCGAAGAGAAACTTGATGATAGAAACGCTTCTCACTACTTCGACAAATTTGGGTATGTTGCTCCTAAATACCTACGCAAATATGCTTTCGACAAAATGATTGAGCTTGAGATTCCTGAATCAGTTGCAGACTTTATCCAGGGAAGGGTTCCGAAGCGCATAGGTGCAAAGCACTATATGGCTTTAGCGAGGCAAGCAAGCAAGTTCTATCCTCGTTACATGGAATACATTGAGAAGACTAACCTCAAAGTGTTAGCCTAATCTTCCCTCTTTTTCTGCCTAACTGTGCATATGAAAAAAGCTAACATCACTCTAATGCCTTTAAGGGTAAAAATTGTTAAATTCGCATAGTTAGAAAACGGAGAGTAGGGATCAAAATGAGTGAGAAAAAGCTCGTTGATAGTATCCGAATTCTGAAAATAATTTGCCTCATTCTCCTGATTGTTGTAGTTGGAGAACTACTTCTCATTACAAATTACACAGTGATAATAAACAATAAAGACGAGACCATACAGACTAAGGATAATCAGATATGGACACTTACATACCAAATTAGCAGCTTAGACTCCGAGATAGGAAACCTTCAAACTCAAATTAAGAGTTGGCATCACAACGTTTGGCATTGGAGTTCCAGCGCGAACTCTAATGAGACCATAACGATAGGGGATTTCTCAATAGCTGCACAAGTGTATTTATGGCGGATTAATTTTGATTATAGTGGCACGGCTATAATACCCGTGTATCCAGACGGCAGTTCTCGCATGGCTCAGATAACAATTTATCGTTGGGTACCATCGAATGGCATTTATGAAAGGAGAGTTGTTACCGTCATAGACTTCACTGATGAATGTTCTTCTGTGTGCCTCGATCTCACTGGTGAATTCCACTTAGATATACAGCCTTACGGAAGTTTTCAGAATTTGACGGTATCAATAGACGAATATCTGTAGCTACACCCTGGCAAGTTTTAAACTTGGTCACATACGTCTGCAATTGACCGGTAATGGCCAGTTTTAACGCATAAGTAAAAAATTTGGGAGCCTGTGCAAACGGTTCTAGCGTCTGCACAGGTGCGACATGGTTTAGGCTTCAATGCTGATCGCCTACGCTTCCGCTGGCTTTTCCTTCAAAGCTTCTAGGAGGCCCTTCTTAGCTTCCGGTGGTAAGCCTCTGACTTTAGCTAGCAACTCCTCATCTACGCTGTGAGGTTGGATATCTAAGTTCTGCTGAGGCTCCTTGTAGGGAACGCCAAACAAAACAGTTTTGGCTACACCGCTTATTGTGCGCTCTTCCTTCTTGATTCGGACCTTCTTGTTTAACCATTGGTCAGCATCTTCGCCGAAGACGTCGATGAGTCTATCCCAAGTTGTAGCGTTAAGAGTCCAGCGCCTAATGTCTCCGGTGCGCATCAGCTTAACAGTTGTTTTTCCGCGTTCACGGCCCCACTTGGTTTTATCAGCAGGCACAACATAGGGCTTCTCAACAATCTCAACCAGATCGTCATTCTCAACCTCATCAGGAAGCAAATAGGGCGGAGCACCAAGACGTTTCAAAGGCATCTACACATCACCTCGATCAGTCCGCACATTCTTTACGGATTTGATATTGTCACGACGTCGTGACCTTGAACGCCTAGGCGCCAACCTAAACTTTTCTCTAGGCAAAACCATATCCAACAACTCAGCTATGCGAGTAGCCACAGCCTCACGCCTAGCCAAAACCCTACGCATAATCTCCTCTTCCTTAGGGTTCAAAGCCCTAAGCGGAACCTCACCTTTACGCGGATAATTGAAGGGACTAGTCTTATCACCCTCAGAATCCCAAGGCGCACGAAACAACCGATCAGCATACTTGGGCAAATAACTGCCCGACCTCAACATCGTCGAACTAACACGCCTCAAAAACCTATCTTCCCTACACAAATGCTCAATCTCAGCCAAAACCTCTAACTCATGAACATCACAACCGCCAACAAACCTTTCAACAGCCAAATTCACCAACTTGTTAAGAGCAACATTAGACCGCCTACTCAACTCCTTCAACGGCCTATACACACCATTCCAAAAATGAATACTACGCTTAACACCCATGTTATGCAACTCCTTCTTCTACTGCAAAAGTAACACCTTTCAAAAGTGGCGAACTGGACGTTCCACGGGGCTGTCCTGGCTGAACAGGCTTAGAAAAGGCTTCTCCAAAAGGTGTTACCAAAATAGAAGCAGAAGTAGTAGCTGTCATTACAAGCTCATCTCTGAGATGTAGGCGAACAATTTGGTGTCTAGTTCAAAGCATCTGTGGGATTCCATTTGGCGTGCTAGAAATTCTTCCCAATCCTCAGCTTCTAGGTAACATTTGAGCCAGTTGACGCACCAGACGCACATCTTTTCTTTTTTGATTTGTTCTAACGTTGTGTCCATATAAGTCGTTGTCATGATTCTTCCTCTTTGTCATGTTTTTTTGATAGATGCTACCAGCTTAGGTGTTGGGTTTGGTGTTGGAGTAGTTGGCGTGTTTTGGATAGTTCGTCTGCCAGAAGTGTCAGCACACAGAGGTGTCGGCGTTGTGGGTTAGTGTTGCAGTATTCGTTGTCTGGGCAGTGGTTGCAGAAGACTTGTTGGAAAAGCTTTAAAGGTGGAGTTGGAGCGTGCGGAAGGCTTTTATTTTCTGTTTTCGTTTTATTCAAAAGAGGCTTGGCCTCCTCTTGTTCCGAGGGAAGAGGCTGTGGCTGTGGTTGGCTGAAGCCTCTTCTCTTACAAGAGTTTTCATGTGGTGTTTTGCTCCTTTTCTAGCTTCCGCCTTTCTTGTTCCAGTCGATCCCTGACAGCAGTTCTGACGAATTCGCTTTTTGTTTTGAAGGCATCTTTTTCGATATAATCTTCAAGTTGTTTGTTTAGATGTTTACTAACTTCTATTGACCATAGAATTCTTTTTGACATCTTGTTTTTCTCCATATTTCCTCAATACAAAAAACTGTGTGCTACGTAGATATGTGATTTTTGAGGAGCCAAATAAGCCAAAATTAAGCGTCTTTTCTGAAAAGCAGTATTTCTTCTTGTCAGATTCTTCAGTCAGTAACATTTGACATGGTTGAAGCAAAAGCGCCAGAACCTTCGAAGACTACTCCCAGATATCTGGCAGAACTCTAGAAGTGGTCAAAAGTTATTGAGGATTAGTCTAGAGCTTTCTCGAGGTTCTTCTGAAGAAAAACGCCCTAGGTTCTCCTAACCCTTCGAATAACACTAGTAAACTTAGTTAGAACCTCCTGATAAGCCGCCCTGACTCTAGTAAGCCTCTCCTGTTGTTCTCTGGAACAGGGCTAAAATAGCCTGTATATTAGGGATAGGAGCAATCAACCAGAAAATTTCAGGAAATCCTTAGAAGGCTACTTAGGGTAATCTGCAATGTCTAGGGGAGCCCTTACCCCCATGTCTACAAACTGAAAACCTCGAATAAAATAGGTTCTTTCAGTCTTAAGCGGCCAAAAAGTCCCTGTGGACACCCCCCAGGAAAGCGGTAAACTCAGTAACTCGGTAACGACTTGTTGGATCTGTCGCCGGCCTATCTTGGAAGACCAAATGAGAACGAAAGACCAGGATGGAAAACTGGTTCACACTAGCTGCAACAACAAGCTACGGTTCGGAAAAATGAAGAAATGGTGAGGCTAGATCTCTTTAACCTTTAGCAGCTTCTTTAAGATCTCGTCAACAGGACAAGGGCACCAATCTTTCAGACAGTTGCCTTCCTCGCTCATGGCGTTACATTCTATTTTTCCGTAGCCTTCTTTCGTCCAGGTAAGTATGATAGCCTTGTCGGTGTGTCTTTCGCGTTGTTTTGCCCAGATCTCCCACTTAATTAGCACATCCATATGAAATGGACAACGATCTTTTCCATGTCGAACTGGCTTAAGCATAGGCTTTTTTCCCTCAGCTTTTTCTCTCTACTTGCTCTATGAATTTTTCGTATAAAGCCAATTTTGGATAAAAGGGACCGAGCGGCTATAGGGTTTGAGCGTAAACCCTTGTTCCATCAGACGCCGAGATCTTATAGAGTCTACAACTGGGATTATCACAATGGAAAAATCTCTTGGATTTTGCGTGCCTTATGGTCATAAGTTCTCCGCATTCAGGACATGGTTTCGCATGGTCTTCCATTATAGAGAGGCGCCTCACTCTTCCTAAAAACCGTGTTAAAGATCAGATATAAAAGCGGAAACCGTTGAAGCTGAAAGATCGTGTCAAAGGTTGCTCGAGCCTGGTGCCATGCGGGAAAAAGTCGGTCTTTGCCAGTAATTTGAAAACCGTCTGTGCCCATGATTTCATATGCCTCTTGAACCTCCATTATCTTACCAGCCTATGGCTACGCATTCAGCGCAGAGGGTTGTTCCAGCAGTCGGCTCACACGTCAACGTCATGCCCACGGTATTGCCAACATATCTTTTGTCCTGGGGCAGCTCTGCATGGGCCAACGTTTCAGGGTTAGTTTCGATCTCTACCTGCAACACTCCCTCAACTTTCCTTAGTTCCGGGAAAGTGAAGGTTAAATAAACCGCTTGGACTCCGCTGTCAATCACTACGCATTGCTGACTACTCACTATTGTTTTCTGTTCTTCGTTGCTTCTGAGTAAGGCGATGATGGGCATTGAACTACCTGCCTACTCTTTGGATAAATTGAGCGACAAGGCCTCGAACGGTTTGCCCTCTCAAGCGTTGCCCTCTAATCCTCTGAACTAGATCCTCAATTCGCGGGAGCAACGGCTGTGATGCTACCGTTTCTCGTTGAGGTTGAGTATGTCGAGGAGTCACAGGCTGCACTTGAACTGGCTGAGTGTCACCCCGAAAATCGCCACCGATGATAGCCAACGGGTGAACGGTGCGTTCCGGGCCTTCTATAATTCCGCCTACGCTTGGAAGCTCTGCGATGGATCTTCCTCTGGGCCAGGTTCCAGGGCGTTCATATGGACTTGGAATGTTTTGGCTCCGTAGTTTCTGGGATGCGACCGGCGGGGCACTGGGAAGGTCGCTGTATTCGTCTTGGGCTACTGGAGGCGCCAGCACCCTTTCACGTGGGAATGGCTTGAAAATCATTCCGCCTGTTGGAAGTCTCTCGAGGTAACCGCCAGAAGGTTTGGCTAACTTTGTGCTGTCAATATTCGCGACACTCATAACATCACTTCCTGCTAATAGAATATTAGAAAGGAGCCTTTTTAAGCCAGTATATAAAGCTAGCTTGATACTCACTCCGCATTCTTATTTTTTTTTAAAAAAATTTTTTGAAAATTTTTGAAAGTGATTTTTGATGAAAAAATCTATCAAAATAACATTAATTTTGTTCGTTTTATGAGCATAAAACGAAAAGTTAATATGTTGAAACACACGCATTTACACGTGTAAACAAAAGGTGAAAAAATTGAAACGAAACGTCACCATAACCATAGACCCGAACGTAGCCAAAGAAGCCAAAGAATTAGGCTTAAACATCAGCAAGATCTGCGAAAACAGCCTGAAACGGGCAATAGAAGCCATGAAAGCTCTACAACCCAAAACGGAGACTAACGGAGGGTATGTTGACGCACGAAGTGCGTCCCATCCGCCACATTGGTGCGGCCGCCGGGATTTGAACCCGGGTTACCGGCTCGGGAAGCCGATGTCCTAACCAGATTTTCCAATCAGCGCTGTTCTGCACCAATTTCTAGACAACGGCCGCACACAACATAAAATTAACAAATACATATTTCAAGCTTTACAACAGCAACATAATTCAGACAGCCCTAGAGGGGGGCTATATAGGGGGTCTAATAAAATAAAGAGAGACTAACACAAACAATCACAACATACAAACCCTATATAAGAAATATCTAAGACGCAAAAACCGCGAGAACCAAAAACCATGAAACTACCCACCTTCAACAGTCCAAAACTAGCCTACTGCACATGCCCCCCAAAATACAACATCAACACCTACCTAGGAAGATGCCCCCACAAATGCATATACTGCTACGCCACCAAATTCCCAAGTTTCATCGGACCACCTAAACCACGCCAAAAAATACTAGACCAAATAGAAAACATGGCTAAGAACACGAAGCTGAAGTTCCCAGTAATGATGAGCGACTGCACTGATCCCTACCAACCACTAGAAAAGCAGTATAAAATCACCAGAAAATGCGCAGAGGTTCTAGCGAAACATCATTTTTCCCTCCTCATCGTCACTAAATCCGACATGGTCACAAGAGACCTCGACCTTTTCAAACAAACCCCAACAGTTGTCTCAATAACCATAACCACGTTGCAAGAAGACGTTGCAGCTTTCATAGAGCCTCATGCTCCATCCCCAGATCAAAGAGTATCTGCACTACAGAAAGTCGTTGAACAGGACATAGCCGCCGTGGCAAGAATAGACCCCATCATACCAACCATCAGCGACAATGAGAGGGAATTCGAAAAGCTCGTCTCAACGCTGGCAGACGTAGGTGTGAAGCAAGTCACAATAGCAACCGTGAAGCCTGTGCGAGGATTCTTTTCAACTTTAAAACAGGTGAGCCCAAAGGTCTGCGAAAGACTTGTTAAGGCATATGCTGACGGCAAGTGGATTGCAGGCTACAAGTATTTACGTGAGGAAAAGAGATGGAGAATCGTGGAGAGGTTGAGGCCGATCGTGTTGAAGCATGGGTTGGGCTTTGCATCTTGCCGAGAAGGGCTTCCACAACTCAACACCACGCTATGCGATGGCACAGCCTACTGTAGGAGCACATTGAGCAGCTATCTCAAATAATCTTATCGTCAGAATTTTAGGACTGGTTCGTTATACGGAATCAGGCTTCATCAATGAACCTGCTTGGTTCAGGTATCTCTGGTGGCAATCCTCTTCTCTTACGTATTTCCTCTATGACAGAAAGTGCAATGTTTTCCGGCACCTTTTCCCAGTGATCAAATTGGGTCTGCCAGAATGCGTGTCCTGAGGTGGCTGATCTCATTTCAGCGGATAGTCCGAAGGTTTCGGCGACCGGAATATACCCACTTATCATGGTTATGGGACCCTTCTGCTCTGAAGAGAGGATTCTGCCCCGTTTGCGGGTTATGATGCCTGTCACCTCTCCCACCCACTGTGCAGGGACGGACACGCCGATCTTGTATACGGGTTCTAGAAGGACAGGTTTTGCTGTGAGGAATGAGCCGAGGAAAGCTCTGCGTGTGGCTGGCATAATTTGAGCGGGGCCCCGGTGCACTGGATCCTCGTGGAGTTGGGCGTCCATGAGCTTTACTTTGAGGCCTCGCATAGGCTCTTCGCAGAGGGGGCCGTTTCCACAAGCCCATCGGAAACCTGAGATTATCATGTCTCTTGCTTCTCGGAGGTATTGTATGCCCTTTGTCAGATCAACTAGGATGTTTTTGTGTTCTTCGAGTGCCCAGACGTTTCTAGCTTCTTCGGTTGGCCAGTTGGCTTGTGTGCGTAGAATTGTGCCTATTTTCTTTCTACCCATCTCTTCTGCGATGTCTCCCTTTTCGATCATTTCTATGACTTTTTCTTCGAGGGGTTCTACCTGTATCCAGAATCTGTTGTGTTTGTTGGGGCTCTTTGCCATTGCTACTACGCCTTGTCCGGCTATGCTTTCTCTGAATACGACGATTGGGCGGGATGTGATGATTTCTAGTCCCTGTGCGTAGTCTTGGAGGAATTTGCAGGCGATTTCTAGGTGTAGTTCGCCCATTCCGCTGAGTAGGTATTCGCCGGTTTCTTTGTTTATTGTGGTTACTAGGTTGGGGTCTTCGATTGCTAGTCGGTGCATGACGTCTACGAGGCGGGGTAGGTCTTTTGGGTGCTTGGGTTCTATGGCGATTGTTATTACTGGTTCTGAGACGTATTTTATGCGTTCGAAGGGTATCATTGTGTCTCGGTGTGTGGGGTCGATGAGGGTTTCGCCGGCTCTTGCGAGGTCTAGTCCGAGGAGGGCGGCTATGTTTCCTGCTACGATGCGGTCTACGACTTCTCTGAAGGCGCCCATGTACATGGAGACTTGTTGAATCCTATAGTCTTTTTTGGCTCCGACTAGGTATACTTGGGCTCCTTCTTGTACTGTTCCTGAGAATAGTCTTCCGGTGGCGACTAGGCCTGCGTGGGGGTCTAGTTGTGCCATGGTTAAGCAGAGTACGGTTGGTCCGTTGTCGTTGCAGTTGAGCATTGCTTGTCCTATTTCTGAGTTTAGGTCTCCTTTCCAGATTTTGGGGGTTCTGTACTTCTGGGCTTCTATGGGGTTTGGGAGGTTTTTGGCGACCATGTCTAGTATGGCGCTGTGGAGGGGTATTGTTTTTTGGAGTTCTTGCCAGTTTTCTTTTTGGTAGGCTTCTATGATGTCGTTGAATTTTATTCCTTTTTGTTGGGCGAGTTCGACTGTGAAGCCCCATCTGTGGAGGGCTGAGCCGAAGGCTACTGTTCCTTTTGCTGGGTCTACTCTCCAGTCGTTTTTGTATTGGGGTTCTCCGTAGAGGTCTATGAGGTTGTTGAAGTCTCTGATTATTCTGAGGAGTTTGGTTTGTATTTCTTCTGGGGTGAGTTTTAGTTCTTTTATTAGTCGGTCGACTTTGTTAACGAATAGGACTGGTCTAACTCTTTCTTCTAGGGCTTGTCTTGTTACTGTTTCTGTTTGTACCATGACTTCTTCGACTGCGTCTACGACTACGACGACTCCGTCTATGGCTCTTAGGGCGCGTGTTACTTTTCCTGTGAAGTCTACGTGGCCTGGTGTGTCTATGAGGTTGATTAGGTATGGTTTGTTTTCTATTTCGTGTAGTAGGCTTATGTTTGCTGTTTTTATTGTGATTCCTCTTTTTTGTTCTTCTTCTAGGTAGTCTAGGGCTCTTGCTTCTCCTGCTATTTTTGGGGATAGGAGTCCTGCTTCTGCTAGGAGGGAGTCTGTCATTGTTGTTTTTCCGTGGTCTATGTGGGCTATTATGCCTATGTCTCGGATGTCCTGTTTTTTGGTCATGAGTTTGAGAATTTCGCTTGTTTGTCTAAACCTGGGCAAGGTGGAGAAGTCCCCAGCAATCTTCCCCTTTTTTAAGGGGCACTCCCTTATAAAAACATATTTTGACTGGAGATATCTCGCGGATCAGAATTCTGAATTCAGATATGGTCTTAACAAAAACTTTTTACGTTTCGTTTGTCATCACCATGTAGCCCATTTACCAAAGGCGAAACCACCAATGCCTAAACGTATAAAAGGAAGATTCATTCAAAACGCACTTTACTCTATAAGTAGAGGGGGCTAGCTCAACTATGGGGCGATACAAACAAATTGAAGAAATCGTTAAGCTCATGAACGATCCTGAACATATTCGAAACACCAGTATAATCGCTCACGTTGACCATGGGAAAACAACGCTGTCAGACAGTCTCCTTGCAGCTGCTGGTATAATCAGCGAGCAAACCGCTGGACAAAAACTCTACCTTGATTCGTGGGAGCTGGAACAGAAAAGGCAAATGACCGTGTTCGCATCAAACATAAGCCTTACCCACAACTACAAGGGACAAGACTATCTAATCAACCTCATAGACACACCAGGTCACATAGACTTCAGTGGCGCCGTCACAAGAAGTCTGCGAGCTGTAGACGGTGCCTTAGTGGTTGTTGACGCTGTAGAAGGACCCATGACTCAGACGGAAACCGTTCTGATGCAAGCACTGCGTGAAAGGGTCAAACCGCTTCTATATATCAACAAGGTTGACCGCCTTATCAAGGAAATCCGTCTAACCCCTCAGGCCATACAAGGCAGATTTGCGAAAATCATCGCGAGAGTTAACTCTCTGGTAGAGAAATTTGCGCCACCCGAGCACAAGAAGGACTGGCAGGTTACGGTTGAAGACGACCGAGTGGCGTTTGGCTCAGCCCTACACAAATGGGGGTTAAATCTCTCCCACATGAAAGCTAAAGGCATCTCCTTCAAAGATATTATTGAAGCCTACAGTGGAGAACCCGAAGAAGTAGCAAAGAAAGTAGACGCGCTAAGCAAAAAGGCTCCGTTGTATGAGCCTATTCTCGACATGTTCTGTGGGCATTTACCCAATCCGCTTGAAGCGCAGCCATATAGGCAAAGCCAGATTTGGCCAGGCGACCCCAACAGCGAAGTTGGCAAAGCTATGGCCAAAGTCGACCCAAAAGGAGCTCTTCTCATATGCATCAGCACTATCGAAGTTGACCCTCACAGCGGAGTCGTGGCCATAGGGCGAGTGTTTAGCGGAACTGTTGAGAGTGGCAAGCAAGTGCAACTAGTTACTAGTCGACAAAGTGGTTCAATTCAGCAGGTTTACATGAGCATGGCTGCCGACCGCGTAATCGTCGACCGAATTCCTGCGGGCAACATAGCGGCAATCGGAGGAATTACAGGATTCCATGTGGGCGAAACCATAGTCGAACAAGGGATAGAAGCCCAACCCTTTGAAGGGCTCAAATACGTGTCAGACCCGGTTGTAACCGTTGCCGTCGCACCAGAGGACATAAAGGATTTGCCTCTCTTTGATAAGGTCATACGCAAGCTAACCCTTGAAGACCCAAATCTCCGCTTTACTATCAACAAAGAAAGCGGAGAATACCTACTAAGTGGGATGGGTGAGCTTCACCTTGAAGTCACCGCCTACCGAATGCAGGAAGCAAAGTTGAAGGTTAAAATCAGCAAGCCAGTTGTGATTTACCGCGAGACCATCAGCCACGACTATCAAGGACCACCTGTAATGGGTAAAAGCCCGAACAAACACAGCCGACTCTGGGTAACATTAGAAAAGTTGCCTGACGAAGCGATTGAAGCAATAAAAATGGGCAAGATTTCCGAAATGCAAACCCGTGATGAAAGGCAGAAAATCCTCCGAACGCAATTTGGATGGGATAAGGATGAGTCGCGGAATGTAAATGCCATTGAAGACACCAACATACTGGTCAACAGAATAAAAGGCAGACAATACGTTGAAGAAGTCCTAGACCATATTAAATCAGGCTTCCGAGAAGCAGTGCACACCAGCGTACTGGCAAAGGAGCCAGCCTACGGCTTAAAAGTAAACCTCGAAGACATACAAGTCCATGAAGACCCTGTGCATAGGGGTCCAGCGCAAATTCTTCCCATGACTTGGCGTCCCATTTGGTGTAGTTTCCTGCTAAGCGACCCGAAGCTCTTAGAGCCAATTTTAAGTTTTGAATGCAAGGTTCCCAGCAACTTTGTAAGTGCAGTGCTTTCAATAGTGCAGAAACGCCGCGGTCGAGTGCTTAATATGACCACTGAGGAAGACATGATGACTGTTAAGGCGGAAATGCCTGTTGCTGAATCTTTCGGCATCGCTGATGAATTGCGATCGTCTACTCAGGGCAGGGCTTTCTGGGCAACCCAGTTTAGCCATTGGGCTACCGTGCCAGAGCAAATGCAGATGGATGTCATACGGCAGATTCGTGAACGTAGAGGATTGAATCCGAATCCGCCGAGGGCTGAGGAATTCTTCGAAAGGGAATAGCGACAGTGGCTTGTAACATTTGATAAGGAACTTTACATGTTGGTAGCTAGTGTTAGGAGGGAGTGTGTCGTTGTTGTTTTTTCGTGGTCTATGTGGGCTATTGTGCCTATGTCTCGTATGTCTTGTTTTTGGTCATGAGTTTTAGTGTTTCGCTTGTTTGTGGGAATCTTGGCATGGTTTGAGTTTGCGATGTAATAGTATAAGTTATATTATTTTATTTTAGACCCCCCTATATAGCCCCCCTCCCTATCTTTTTAGCGCAAGCAGATTTTCCAAAGAAAATACTGTTTTTCAACATATCGCTGTTATTAGGATCCAAATAGGACTGCTCTACAGGAGTCTGCATATAAGACTGTAGAATCGAAAGGTCATTTATCCAGCGATGTGCCAAACAGAAATTAAGTTATCTCTACTTCTTTTCTCATTCCATTAAAACAAACTCTGTATTTATCTAGGATGTCTCTTCCAACTATAGCCTTAACCACGGCTTGTTCAGGAAAGTCTCTACCGAGAACGAGGATTGAAAACTCTTTGTCCAAGAATGTGATTGTTGCCTTGTAAAGTTTGATGTGGTCTTTACCACTTCCGGTTATAATCTCTGTGTCTCCTACATACTCTAAACCCAGCTTCACTGCGTCCTTTTCAGGAATCAATGTTCTTCCCGCACCTGTGTCCAAGTAAGCTTTGCACTCTTGTTTTCCTTTTGGTCCCTTAACCCTAATGTTGATCGTTGGGTTTCCTTGTTGATATTTGATTTTCATAGCGAAGGCCTACAGCAAAACGTAAAGATAAGACGTAGCCGCGCAGGGGCCAACCTTTCTAAAGTAGAATTGTTTCTGGGGGTATTTCTTAACTGCTTCCTCATATGCCTCATCTAGGCTTGCGCCAATCCCAGCGACGGTTCCAGACGCGATTTCAATGGCCACAATCCTCCCTGGGTAACTCTTCTCTAGCTTCTCCCTATTCTCCTCATACACCTCTTCGCCCTTTATAACAAGCACCGACTTCATCTGTAAACCCAACCTAAACAGTTGTCAACCAAACCTAAATATATAACGTTTGGCGAAACCATTGGAACCTCGCTATCTCAGAAATCCTAACAAACCGTGTACCCGTTTCGCTTCAAGTTCTACTCTTCTAGGCTTTTTCGATGCTTTCCAAGGCAAACAATTTTGTCTCCACAATTTGGACAAAACTTCCAGTCACTCCTTATCTCAAACCCACACTTCTTACACACCACCACACACGCTAACCTAGGCATTATTCCAACCCCACTTTCACGCATCAGATTATAGCCAACAACAATTTTAGGCTTATCCCTTTACGCGCCCATCAGCCTAGACGCTTCTGAAGCGAAGACAACAATGGTTCTATACTCAAATCCTCATATCCCAGCATCCGAGCCAGTTCAACAGCATCATACCTTTGCCCATCAACCCACAAACTCCTCAGAAATGCTCCAGCGTCACCATTGTTAAACCATTCCCTACCAAACCTCTCCTTAAGCGATGCTCTCAGCTGCTCCTCAAATATCCAAGCCCGTAAATACTGAGCACAATAGAAGCCGTCATCATGATCCGTAAGATAATGATTCTTAGGATGCTTAAACTTCAGCGCTTCTTCAAGAGTTTCCTTATACACCTCCTCCATCCCCTCCAGCGTCTTAGCCGTATGCAGCTTGAGTTCATAAGACAGTTTTGCTCCATCCCTTCTCAGGAAAAAGAGCTTATACAGGTAGAGGAAGTCAACATATTCCTTCATTTCCTTCATAGGCGTATTCTGCCTCAACCAGTTCTCGTCGGTCAACAAATATTCCAACAAGAAGGCAAAAGTTTCAGTTACAGAGTTGTCCCCAAACCTCTTATACTCCAATTCCAAGTCTGGACTTACACAACCAAAATGTTCAGCATGCCCCGCCTCATGAAACAGAGCCGCATAGTCATCGTGTCCACCCTTCGGCATAATCACCAACTTCACCTCCTCAGGAACCCTTATTCCACTACAGAAAGCCCTCGGAGATTTCTTTGGTCTTTCCTCCACATCAACCTCAATATTCTTCTGCTCCTCCAAGCGAAGACCCATATTCGCTAACGTTTTCCTCAAGATTTCTACAGCATCTTCCTTCTTGAAGTATGTGTCAAATTCTTTAGCCCTAAAGAAAAAGGCTAAATCATGTTTTTCCGCATCCTTCAATTTCACCCCAACCTTTTCAAGCAACGCCCTATCCATCCGAGTAGCATAAATGGACTCAGTTTTAGCAATGAAATCCCGCATCAACGATTCTAATCGCTGAAAATCAATGCTCCTAATGTCTCTAAATAAAGTCATATAGTTGGTGTAACCTAATTCCCTAGAAGTTTTGTGGAGCCTTTCCATTCTCTCCAAAAGAACAACATTAATTCTATCAATCACCCTATTCCTCGCCTCAAAAAGCTTACTTCTTTGCTCCCGCTTTGGCTCATTCGCTATTTTCACAGCCGAAAGTCTAAAAGGAATCTCTTCCCCATCCACCTTGATGGTTTCCTTTGATTCCATGTTTTCAGCTTTCTCACTGAGCTCTTTAACAATCATGCCTAGGTGTTCGCCGACAAGGAATCGATGCAAATATCTCAGCTTCCTTTCATCCTCTCCCTTTGCCTGTTTCCTCTTTTCTTTAACCGCTAAGATCAGTTCCTTCGTAAACAAATTCTCATACTTGCCGTAGATGGCTGAAAGGTTCATTTCCTCTTTTATACCAGCCCAGTTGAGATACCATTCCCTTTCCATTTCGCTGCAGAAGTTATCCACATCTCGCCTAATTCTATTCAAGTCATACATGTTATTTCCCTATATTTTACCAAAGTTTTTATTATAAACGTTAATTAATTTGTGAAATTGCATGTGCAAATTGGTGGTTTAACTTGAGCAAAACAGTAATGGAATTATGTTTCGCCATCAAAGGACAAACAGCAATCGTAACAGGAGCCTCCAGCGGACTAGGCGTAACCTTTGCTGAAACACTAGCTGAACGAGGAGTAAACCTCCTAATCGCCGCCAGAAGATACGAAAAACTTGTCAAGGTAGCTGAAGACATATCCAAAAAATACAAGGTTAAAGTCATCCCCGTCCAAACAGACGTAACTGAAGAAAAACAAGTAATCAACATGGTAAAAACCGCCACAGAAAAGTTCGGATCACTGGAAATCATAGTTAACAACGCTGGAGTTGCATCCCTAAGCCCATCCGTTGACATGAGCCTCGAAGAATGGGAAAAAGTGATAGACATCAACTTGACAGGAGTCTTCTTATGCGCGAGAACAGCCGCACGCGAAATGATCAAGAAACGATATGGAAAAATAGTAAACATCGCTTCCATTTACGGAGCCGTAGGTGACATATTCCCAGCAGCCCCATACTACGCATCAAAAGGGGCTGTCATAAACCTAACAAGAGCCCTAGCCATAGAATGGGCACCCTACAAAATAAACGTGAACGCCATCGCTCCAGGATTCTTCCCAAGCGAAATGACAACACCAATATTCCAAGACGAAAAAGCGTTAGGACACATCCTTTCCAGAACACCCCTAGGAAGAACAGGAGAACCACTAGACCTGAAAGCGGCACTCATATACCTAGCATCCCCAGCCTCAAACTACGTCACAGGACAAACAATATTCGCCGACGGAGGATGGACAGCACTCTAATACACCTCCCACAAAAAACCCATCTTTTTCTGTTTATATGTTACGGGGTCTGTTGCATTAACGGGGTGTATATTGCATTTTGAGGTTCACACCTCTCTATAACTGATTCTGCATTTCCAATTTTCCAGAAGCTCCACTACGACTAAAGCGACTTTGAATCCAATTGCTTTTGCCTCTTCAAGGTTCTCTGGAGAAAATACTCGCATAGGATTCTTTGCATAATATCTGATGTTTGCTCCATGACCTGTTTTGACCTCAATCAAGTAAACTCCTTCAATCTCTCCTTCACCGAACATCATATTGAACCTATTCTTGTACTTAACCCCCACAAGATCAAATTCAATAATCTGATTCTCTTCTTTTTTCTCCAAAAACTCAGCTTGTTTTCTTGTCAAAAACGTGAGTTTTTTTATCACGAAAATGAGGATAGCCTTTAGGAAAGAAGCTCCATGTGCCGATTTTATAAGCCCAGATTCCCATCTTTCTCAAGGTATCCCAAGCAATAATCTCCCCTAACGCTCCTATGAGGTTTGAAGCCTCTTTGCCGAAAAGAGTGAGCTCTCTCGCGATCAACCAGCACCCTTTTAAAAAAGAAATACCACCATGCTCTTAAACCTTGATCTGCAACACAAACCTCATCTATGCAACAGAACCATGTTACGCAAAATTAATATCGTAAGAGCTATGGCAAGAAGAATGGTGATCTAGCGTGGCAGAAATACCCTTCAACGAATTCATGAAGCTAGACATGAGAGTGGGAAAAGTTGTTGAAGCAGAACAGATAGCTGGCTCCAAAAACCTCATCCGCATGACAGTAGACTTCGGAACCGAGAAGAGGCAAAGCGTCGCCGGACTACTACAATGGTACAAGCCTCAAGAGCTGGTGGGCAACAAATACGCCTTCATCCTAAACCTACAGAGAAGAAAATTTATGGGCATAGAATCCCAATGCATGATCTTTGCGGCAGAAGACAACAAGGGAAACGTAGTTCTGATAAAACTGGAAAAAGATGTGGCAGTAGGAAGCAAAATACACTAGCCCCATCTTTTCTAACAGCAAAAGGTGACAAAACACAGTTAGATTTGTTAGACCTGATGAGAAACCATCTCAAGAAACGCGCCCCCGAAAGCCACTGGAAACAATAGTCCACAAAAATAAATACGGCTCAACATTCCTCTGAGATGATAAAGCTTCGGTTTTAGATGCAGCTTCAGATACGCGTTCTCCTATGTCCCTTTTACCTTTAGGGTCTCAGGCATAGACAGCCACAGAAGAGTGATTTTTGAGGTCTCCACTAAAAGTATGAAGAGGAACACATAGACAGGTCCAAGAAAACTCCAGGTAAGACCCCCAAAAATCGGCCCCAGAACGCCCATAATCCCTGAAAGCAGACTCAGGATGCCCCACCACGTCCCTAAAAGAGAAGTGGGAACAAGTTCTTGGCTGATGGCCACTTCAGTTACAAACCCAAGTGTAAAGAATCCATGGAGGACACCTGAAATTAGAAGCATGGTCGGGTTGGTGGCATAGATGAGAAGGAGAATTGACAGTGAGTTGAGAGGAGTTACCATATAGATCACCTTCTTCCTGCCAATGGTATCCGCTAACCGACCCATGGGAATAGCGAGGAGGATGGGCAGTAACATAGAGGCGGTGGCCATCCCCCCAAGGACAAACTGATCTGCATCTTTTATCTCCGCTGCAAAAAGGGGTAGATAGATTAGGCTTAGAAACCATGAGACGTCTGATAGAGCCTTGTATAGCATCCACTTCTTCACATTGGTCCCCTTTACGAAGATGTCCCCCACGCCTCCCAGAAACCCGTTCCAACCACTAAATCTTGAGGAAACCTGTCCCGTAATGGTATCTCTATAATGCCTTAAAACTAGGAGGAATAGAAGGAGAAAGCCTATGGTCTGAAGTATATAGAGGGGTCTTATACCCTCAGGCCTCAACCCTCCAAACTCTGTGATAATTACAACAGCCACCAAGGGGGAGACAATTCCTAGAGTAGCTGATAAGGTGTCGCATACCTGCATCCCCGTAGCCCTCTCCTCCATCTTCAGATAGCGACCGCAGACCATGGGGCATACGGTCATCAGAATCTGTTGGGATAAAAGGGTGATGAAAAGAGCTGGAATTGTCATCAGCCAATTAGGGGATAGGGCGAAAATCAGAGATCCCAAAGCTACCAAAGGCAACCCTAACAGGAACATCCTCCTTATCCCATATTTATCAGCGAGCCAGCCAGTGGGCATGGAGATGACCGCACCAGCAACTCCGCCTATACCGACCACGAAGCCTAGTTGGAGAGGATCAGCTCCTAAACCCACAATGTAAATGGGCTGATACTGCAGGGTTAAACAGGTAAGGAAATACTGAAAGGCAGCTCTAACCATATTTACCTTAAAGGGACTCTCTTGCCTCTTTACAAAGCCAAACGCCCTCTCAAACACTCTGATCTTCATCCCACCAGAATGTTTCTCTCTACAATGCGCACGCTTATTTAGATAACGACTTATGCTGGAGACATCTCTGTAAAAACCCCCTTTTCTGTTTAGACGATAAAGCTGCGCGCGTGCAATTAAAGAAAAGAGGATGGAAATTATTTCTCCCAAACATCTAGAGGAGGCTTATGATCTGGAGGAATCGGCGACCTATATTTCTTACCACCTATTCTCCGTCTATGCTCCTCCCTCGCCTTGTTTAATAAATCCTCATTTGTTAAAAGGTCAATGGCTGTAGCAGCCATCACCTTTGCCGCAAATATTAAAGATTTATGTCCAAGCCCAACCCCGCTTTGCGCAACGTCTTGCCACGAATGTCCAGGTGTACCTAAAACTCCTGATGCAGTACCAAACTCTACAGTGGGTGCCTGCCAACTCACATCAGCTACATCAGTGCTACCATGGCTAACTTCACCTTCACCCCAAGGATCAGGAACTTCATCGTCTATCAATTTATCTACAAGTCTCTCCCATCCTGGACGCTTAGACTTCTTTAACTGAGCAATCTTCTCTTCACGGGTAATTGTCTTAGCAACTTCCTCAGTAAACTTCAAATCTTCGTCGCTATATTTGGGAAGCCCGATTTCGCGCATATTCTTAACAATTAGCTCCGCGATCGTTCTGTTAGGAATTAAATTATAAATGCCTTCAAAGAATTCTACCTTTACCTCGGTTTTCGTCATAATTGCTGCCCCTTTTGCTATGTCAAGTATCCAATTATATATGAATTCCACCTGATCTCTCTCCGGCGCTCTTACGTAGTACCAGCTTCTAGCGTATGATGGCACAATATTCGGCTGGTCTCCGCCCTTTTCAACTACATAATGTATTCTCGCATCTTGGATCACATGTTCCCTCAGATAGTTTACACCCATATTCATTAACTCCACAGCATCTAATGCGCTTCTACCATGCTCAGGGGAATCACCAGCATGGGAGGCTTTACCATAAAAATGAAACTTGACCGAATTGACAGCCAAGCAGCTTTCCAAGGTAACGTCATTCATAGTACTTGGATGATGACTAATTACCGCGTTAGCATCACTGAAATAACCATCCCTAACCATGTACATCTTACCTGAGAAATTTTCCTCAGCTGGGCATCCAAAGAATTTAATAGTGCCCTTTATTTTGTGTTTTTCCATGGCTTTTTTTACTGCTATTGCTGCTGCCATGCCACTTGTTCCATGAATGTTGTGTCCGCATCCATGTCCCGGCTTTCCTAGCTCTAATGGTTCCTTCCATGGAACCTTTTTCTGTGATAGTCCTGGTAGTGCATCGTATTCGCCCATTATCCCTATGACCGGTTTTTCTTCACCCCAGGTGGCTACGAAAGCCGTGGGCATACCTGCAATTCCACGTTCAACTCTAAACCCGTGCTTCTCCAGTTCATCTGCTAGAAGCGCCGAAGACTTAAACTCAACTAAGCCCAGCTCAGCAAACTCCCACACTTTATCGCTTATTTCAATAAGTAGTTTCTTGTTATTCTCAATCCAATCAAAAGCATATTCCTTATCAATAACCATGAGAATAGCCCCCAGAATACGCTATAAAAAGCCCGTATCGGTTTTTATGTTTTTTCGCGCCATCATGTGTGTGCAATCAAAGCTCCCAAGCTTTTCGATCTTGAACCTAACTACCCAAGTTTCCGACAATAGCCTTAGCTCGCCCCTCGCTACCAGCAAGATACCCAATCATGTCTTCATCTAGGTCTAGCCACTTCGCTATTCCAGCCGCCATCTCCGCGTTGTCCTCAAAGATCACCCGTATATAGGGGAGAATCTCCTTCACAGCCCGAACAGAAGAAACGTGCATCCTCCTACGAATTTTCATTCCAATCAACCCCTGCATCTGCCGCTCTTGCTTAGTACGCGCCAACCATCGTACGCGCTCTGGAAACCTGAACGGAACCCACCCAGAAGGCTTTGTTCTCTGCCGGGACATCGCCACACCCGCCGTCATGAAGTCAAGCACATAGCGAAGAAGCTCCCAGTCCTGCGTCGCCCGAATTCTTCCTCGATACACGTCTGCCCTAGCCAGCGCCTCCATAGCCCTCGCCAAGTCCCACGCATCCGTCAACTGGTAAGGAGCGTTCTCGTAAACCCACTGAAAGAGCATGTCTGGATCCACATCCGCCGCGTCGACCGCACGTTTCGCCTCCGCACATTCCCTTGCATAAAAGATAGTCCTCAAAACGTTGAAGATCACTTCTTTTCGGTCTCTTTCACCCAGCCAAGCCACATCCTCATATGTAAGTCGTCTCCTGCCCTGCGCTAACGCCTGTAAATCGTTTATCGCCGAGCGAACGTCTCTTCCCGAACGTTCAGCGATCAGTCTCAGCGCCCGCTCGTCCGCCTCAATCCCCTCACTTACACAAACCTTCTTCAGGCTTTTCATCACCTGAAGGATGGTGGGCTTCTTGAACTCTACGAGTAGGCAATACTTGCGAAGGTTGGAGAACCGGGGGTCATATGCGTTGTTGGCTATGAGTACAACTGGACAGCGTGCAATTTTGATTGTTTCAGTGATCGCCCGAACCCCACCCCTGTCCGCTGTCCCCGTGATGCCGTCCAACTCATCGAACAGGATTAACCGCTTGCCACCAAACAAAGTTGCGTACTGAGAGGCTAAACCAGCAAACCGCTGAACCGCCTCCTCAGTTCTGTAATCACTTGCGTTCTTCTCCACCAACTCCATCTTCAAGTCATACGCCAAAGCCTCAACTGCCACTGTTTTTCCAACACCTGGAGGTCCGTACAAAAATGCGGCTCGTTTCTTAGGAATCTCCTTGTCCCAAGACTTTATCCAGTTGATTAGTTTTTGAATTGCCTCTTCGTTCCCCACAACTTCTGAGAGGATTCGAGGCTTGTGTTTCACTGTCCAGGCGGCGTACACGCCCGCTAGACTCCCCTTTTCATCTCATAACTAGCTTCAGTGAGCCGAGCCAACAAGGCGCTCAGCTGAACCTCCTCGTCAGCTCCCTGGACCAAACGAAAGTCGATCTCTCCAATGGCGTCTGCCAACCTTATCTTCCACTGCTCTGGAATATTGAGACGGAAAATTTCAATGTGAATTTGGCGGATGATGTCGCTTCCCGCCAAACCATACTTCAAAATCATTTCTCTTAGCTTCTCTCTGGCGCCTATAAAATCGCCTTTCATTGCCAACCCAATCATATTCCGGACGTCCGCTGGATTCGCTCTACCCACCACCGAGTAAACAGTTTCAGCGTCAATTGGCTTACCCGCTGAGGCAGCTGCCTGCATGGTGTTAATGGCCCTCCGCAGGTCTCCGCCAGAAACCTCAAATATTGCGTTAAGGCCTTCGTCAAGCATCTTTACGTTCTCTTTTTTAATGATATTTTGCAGGTAAGCGTATTGATCTTCTTTTGACAGATAGGTGAAACGGAATGGTGCGCACCTAGACTGGATCGGCTCAATAATCTTGCCCGAATAGTTGCAGATAAGGATGAATCGGCAGGTTTCGGTGAACCTCTCCATGGTGCGCCTCAGCGCCTGCTGAGCGTCGCCAGTCATGTTGTCCGCTTCGTCAAGAATCATGATTTTAAACGGTATCTCCCCGATTGATCTGGTTCGAGCAAAAGTCTTGACTGTTTCCCTCACCACGTTTATGCCGCGTTCGTCACTAGCATTCAACTCCATAAGGTGCTCTCGGTAACCCTCACCGTAAAGGTCGTGGGCCAAACAGAGCGCCCCAGTTGTCTTGCCGGTCCCCGGTGGACCCGCGAAGATGCAGTGTGGAATGTTCCTCGCTTTGACGAAGCTCTTTAACCGCTCCACTATTTCCTTCTGGTTCACCATTTCACCTAGGGATTTTGGGCGATACTTCTCTGACCACATCTCAAAGCTCAACTGTCAGCCTCCGAGGTGTATTTAGAAAAGAAGACTACATAAATTAGTGTTTGCTCTGTGCACGTACAAAGATGGAAAAGAATATCTACGAGGCTGTTGAAAATCATCGGCAAGGACTGGAGGAAAGCGAGGCCCTGATGAGGAGCTAAGCTGGTTTCAAGGCGAATAGGAGGTTTTCCATGTTTGAAGAGCCCGGAACTTACGATCAGATTATAACCATGTTTTCGCCGGATGGGCGTCTCCTGCAGGTCGAGTATGCCGTTGAAGCAGTTAAGCGCGGGACAACTGTGCTGGGGATCTCCTGCTCCGACGGAGTTGTTTTGGGGGCGGAAGAGCACGTTCAGACGGAACTGCATGATCCCAACTTCGGCTGGAAAATCCACGAAGTGGACGAGCACCTTGGAGCGGCAGTGGTTGGTTTGGCGTCCGACACCCGGATCCTCATCGACCAAGCGAGGCTCTACGCCCAGATCAACAGACTGACATACGACGAGCCCATAGACATGGAGGTCCTCACGAAACACATCGGAGACATAGAGCAACTTTATACTCAGCATGCAGGAGTAAGGCCCTTCGGTGTCTCAATAATCTTTGGCGGGGTGGACAAAACGGGAAATAGACTGTTCGCCACGGACCCAAGCGGCTCCTGCAGGGCTTATAGAGCCGTCGCGTTAGGCTTGGGACGCGAGGTGGCGGAGGCCATTCTAAATGGGGAATACCATGAGGGCTTGAAACTTAATGAGGCTGTTAAGCTCGCTGTAAAGTGCCTCGTCAAGGCGATTGAGGCTAGGGGAGAGAAGTTGGCGGCTAGGATAGCTGTGATACCGTCTGAGACTAAAAAGTTTAGAATGTTAACCGCAGAAGAGGTTAAGCCTTACTTGCGCCGGGTAACTCTGAAAGGTGAGAAGAACAGGAGGGGGAGTAAGCGGCGATGATGGGAAGCATATCTAAACAGGAAAGCACTGGCGAAATCAGGCTTGAGAGAAAGATATTGGATAGGCGCGACCTGCTCATCTTGAAGCGGGACTTATGCAATGGCTGCGGCGTCTGCGCTGAGGTTTGTCCAAAGAATTCCATGAACATTAAACCCGCGGTGATAGAGAAAGGCCGACTATCCCGCTTTCCAACCGTCGACATAGATGCGAAAACCTGCATCCTCTGCGGTGTGTGCGCTGTTTTCTGTCCCCTGGGCGCGTTGGAGGCATGGGTCAATGAAGAAAAAACGGCTATGTTTGTTAAAAACGAGGCCATTCCACAAATGGCCAAGACCATTGAGGTTGCCCAGGAGATGTGCAAGCCTGATTGTGGAGTTGAGTGTGAGAAAAGCTGCCCGAGAGAAGCCATAAGGGTAGCTGTTCAAAAAAAGGACGATCGGGTTAAAAAAATCCTAGGTGTTCAGGTTGACAAAGACCGTTGCTTTTATTGCAAAGTCTGTGAATATACTTGTCCCTATGGGGCGATCAGCGTTAACAAATTCTTGGAGGGCTTAGTTATAATCGAGACAGAGAAATGCCCAAAAAACTGCCAAGTGTGTATGGATATGTGCCCAAGCAAAGCAATTTCAGGAAATGGCAAGGTCGAGTTGTCTCAAGAATTCTGCGTTTACTGCAAAGCTTGCCAAAACGCATGTCCAGAAGGGGCGATTCATGTTACCGTCGACAGGGTTTCGCATACACCCATAACGTCCGCGTTTTGGATCACTCTTCTAGAAAGGTTTGCTTCCTATCAGGTGGCTGCGAAGGAGCTGGCTGCCAAGTCCAAGACAAAGCAGGGGTCAATTATTAAAAGCAAGATTTACTAAGTTAGAGAGAGGCATCAGTGATGCAACGTAGGTTTATTGTTTCGGATCCCGAAGAGTGTACTGGATGTAGAATCTGCGAGTACGTTTGTTCAGCGGTGAAAGAAAACGGATTTAATCCGTTGCTTTCCCGTATTCGGACGACGCGGATAGAGCCAACCTTTAACATGTCCATCGCCTGCCACCTCTGCGAAGACCCAACATGCGTCAAAGCTTGTCCGAAAAAGGCTCTTTCCAGGGATGAAAAAACGGGCATAATTAGGTTAGATGAAGAAAAATGCAACGGCTGCGCGTGGTGCATTGAAACATGCGAATTCGGCGCGATCGTGTTGCATCCAGTTAAGAAGACCATGGTCGTTTGCGATCTCTGCGACGGAGATCCAAAATGCGTGGCATACTGTCCAAAAGACGCTTTATCCCTCAAAACACCCGAGGAAATATCGCAAAAAACCAGGAAGAAAGCAGTGAAGACGCTAGTGCCCGAGATCACTGGATAACTATTGCTTTTCTACTGTTCTGTGTATTACGAGCTTCCACTTGTTAGGTATTCATTGATAGAGCAGGCTGCTTTCCTACCGGCAACGATCGCTTCGATCACAGTTGCTGGTCCGGACACTACATCTCCGCCAGCAAATACCCCAGGCAGACTCGTTTCCAGAGTTATTGGATCCACTGTTATGGTATTCTGTTGTGTAACCTCGATTCCCTTGGGCAGGATGGAGGGGTCAGGTGACTCGCCGATAGCCAGTATCAGTGTGTCTAGTTGGATGGTGAACTCTGATTTCTCGATGGGTATTGGTCGTCTTCTACCAGTCTCGTCGGGTTCTCCCAATTCCATTCGTATGCATTCTATGGCAGCAAGTCGACCATCCTTACCCAAAATTTTCTTAGGCGCTACTAAGAACTCAATTTTCACGCCTTCCTTTTCTCCATGTCTTACTTCCCAGGGGTTCGCCGGCATCTCTTCTCTCGACCGTCGATATAGTATGGTAACTTCTTTGGCTCCAAGTCGCAGGGCGGCTCTGGCGACGTCGATGGCCACGTTGCCGCCGCCTATCACCGCCACCCTATTTCCCAGTTCAACCTTCTTTCCCATGTTTATCTCTCTTAACAAGTCAATGGCGTGCATAACACCCTTAAGTTCTTCACCCTCAACACGAAGCTTCAGGCTTTTTTGAGCCCCTGTTGCGATAAATACTGCTTTGTAGCCGTCTTTCAGGAGCCCGTCGATTGTTAAGTCCTTGCCAAATGTCACGTTGGTTCTGATCTTCACCCCTAAGCCTTTTATACGTTCGATTTCGGCGTCAAGCACTTTTCTGGGCAACCGAAATTCCGGAATGCCTGCCCTCAACATTCCACCGGGCTCGGGTAAAGATTCAAAGACAGTGACTGGGTATCCTTTTCCCGCCAACTCATAGGCAGCTGTGAGTCCGGCTGGACCGGAACCAATTACAGCTATTTTTTCTCGACGCTTTTTAGGTGCGGGAATCTTTTTCTCTGGCTTTTCCCTCAGCTCATACTTGGCGACGTAACGCTCGAGGGTTTTAATAGCCGTTGGGTCGTCAACTTTGCCGAAACAAACCAGACCGCAAACTCCGGGGAACGGAATCTCGCTTCCAATTGTTTTTAAAGCTTCATTAAACCTACTTATGTAGCCTCTTTCAGCAGCGATGTTCCTTGCTAACAAGAAAATCTCTGGCAGATTCAAACCTTGAGGGCACCTCTTGTAACATCGGTCGCACCATGCGCACAGCCATGGTTCAGCTTCGGTTATGGCTCTCTCTAAATCCTTCGACACTGTTTGGAGGAGTATTCTTGGATTGTAATGTTTGGAGATTAGCTTCACGACAGGACAACTCGCAGTGCAGATACCGCACTCAAAACAATGCTCTAACTTCTCGGCATCTAACAACTTCTTTAGAGTGTCTCCCGAGATTTTTGCTGGTTCATGCTCCAATAATTTTCCTCCAGCGAGTAGAGTCTATACATTCACCAAATCTAAGATAAAAAAGTATATGTAATTCAATTTTATTCAGTTTGCTCTTCAGACACCGAAGTGAGTAGAATGGCTAAGGAGCAAGCCCAATCTAAAGACATTCGAATAGGCGTATACGTGTGTCACTGCGGGCTAAACATAGCGGGCTCTGTAGACTGCGAGGAGGTTGCAAAATTTGCTGCTACCCTCCCCCATGTCGTGCTTTCAAAGGATAATCGATACACCTGCTCAGACCCAGGTCAGGAACTAATCAAAAAGGACATTAAAGAACACAAGTTAAACCGTGTGGTTGTAGCCTCCTGTTCACCACGCCTTCACGAACCCACTTTTAGAAGGGCATGCGAAGAGGCTGGGTTAAACAAGTACCTCTTCGAGATGGCAAACATAAGAGAACACTGCAGTTGGGTTCACCTCTATGAGAAAGAGAAGGCAACGGAGAAAGCTAAAGATCTGGTTCGGATGGCAGTTGCGAAGGCAGCGTTGCTTGAACCTCAAGAAGAGTTTGTGGTCCCCGTAACCAGAAAAGCCTTGGTTATTGGCGGAGGTGTCGCGGGCATTCAGGCAGCCTTGGACCTAGCCGACACGGGTTACAAGGTGTATCTTGTGGAGAAGGAGTCCAGCATAGGTGGAAGAATGGCTCAGATCGACAAGACTTTTCCAACCATGGACTGTTCCATATGCATCCTAGCCCCGAAAATGTCAGATGCTGGCAGACATCCAAACATCGAGTTGTTAACGAACAGCGAGGTCACCGAGGTCAAGGGGTACATCGGAAACTTCAAGGTCAAAGTATTAAAGAAGCCAAGATACGTAACTGAAGATTGTACTGGATGCGGCGACTGTTCAGGGGTCTGTCCAGTTATTGTTCCAAACGAGTTCGATGTTGGTTTAGCAACGAGACACGCAATTTATTTGCCATTTCCTCAAGCCGTACCGTCCACCTACATTATCGACCGAGACTTATGTGTTCTGTCTGACACACTCGCATGTAACAAGTGTTTCCAAGCATGCGATGTGCGCGCGATAGATTTTGAAATGAAACCTGAAACTGTGGAGTTGGATGTGGGCACCATAATTGTTGCGACAGGGGCGGGTGTATGTGACCCCTCATCTATTGCGAGGTATGGATATGGGAAGTTTCCGAATGTAATAACTTCCCTAGAGTTTGAACGGTTAATAAACGCAGGCGGACCCTCTAGGGGGCGTCTAATTCGACCAAGTGACATGCAGATTCCACATAGCGTTGCGTTCGTCCAGTGTGTTGGTTCCCGCTCTGAGAAGGGAGGCCACGTCTACTGCAGCAACGTTTGTTGCATGAACACGATTAAGGACGCTCTTCTCATCAAGGAGCACTGGCCCGACACAAAAATCTACGTGTTCTATCTGGACATAAGGGCTTTTGGAAAGGGTTTCGAGGACCTCTACACGAGAGCGAAAAGGGAAGGCGTAATATTTATTCGCGGGTTGCCAGCGGAAATCGTTGAAGCCAGAAAAACAAACAATCTGATTTTAACTGGAGAAAACACGTTGCGCAGAGACTTGTACGAGATCAGCGTTGGAATGGTGATTCTATCAATAGGAATCGAACCCAGACAAGACAGCGACATAATCCAACGTTTATTCACGCTGTCAAGAACTTCAGACGGGTTTTTCATGGAGGCCCACCCAAAACTAAAACCCGTAGACACACCAACAGGAGGAGTTTTCCTCGCGGGATGCGCTGAATCCCCAAAGGACATCAAGGATAGCGTGACGCAAGCCAGTGCCGCAGCAGCCCGCGCAAGCATCTTGATGGCGAAGGGCAAGGTAACAGTGGAAGCCCTCACACCAGTCGTGAACATGGAAAACTGCCAAGTCTGCGGACTATGCGCCAGAGTATGCCCCTACAACGCCATCACCGCAGATAAGGAACTAAAAAAAACCGAGGTTATAGAGGCGGCGTGCGCCGGGTGCGGCACATGCGGCGCCGAATGTCCATTCAACGCAATAACCATGCGCCACTTCACTGATGAGCAGATTTACGCTCAAATTGACGCCGCAACTGAGCAAGACGCAGACAAAAAGATTGTGGGTTTTTGCTGCAACTGGTGTTCCTACGCTGGCGCCGACTTCGCTGGAGTGAGCAGAATGCAGTACCCCACCAACGTACGCGTCATTAGAACCATGTGCTCTGGCAGGGTAGCCCCAAAATTTGTGGAGAAGGCTTTTGTGAGGGGAGCGGCTGCGGTTTTGGTTTCTGGCTGTCACCCAGGCGACTGCCACTACATAAACGCCAACTACCAAACCAAAAAAAGAATTGAAAAACTGTGGAACAAGATGGAACGACTGGGGTTGAACAAGGACCGTTTGCAGCTGGCTTGGATAAGCGCGGCTGAAGGTGAAAGGTTTGCCTCTAAAATCAAGGAAATGCAAAGTATCGTGGATAAAGTGAGTAAAGAAGACATAGAAAAAACAAAGGTAGCGTTAAGCCCAAAAGGCAAATGAAACAACTTTAGATTACGAGCTAAAAATGGTGTATGTTTCTCCCATAGTAACGATTTTGTTCCAAAAATAAGAGGGAGGAGACTAGTTAGGCTAGAATCCTCTCGATTGCTCCCGGCTCAGCGTCCTCCACCAGTGAAATTCCAGTGGCTTTCGCCGCTCTCTCCGTTAAGGAAACGAGATCTTTTCTATCCAGCAGATCCAGCCTCCATTTCCTTGCGCCCGCCATGAGTTGCATTAACCCAACCCTGATCCTCTCGTGTAGGTAAGTGTACAGTCCCATCGCTTCCCACGGAATCTCCTTGAATCTCTCCCCATATTTCTTCTTAAGTTCAGGCGCGGCGACGAAGAACTTGTCAGGGGTGTTGCCGTATCGTTCCGCGAAAGTTCTCGGCAGTCTACCTTTCTCGGCCAGTTCGTTGAAGTACGAGGATTTCATCACTGCGAGGAGGGGCGACCTCCCCATCAAAACCGCTTTCACGTAAGGTCCTTTGCCGAAGTTGCTCATGGCTATGGCCTTGAACATCTGTGTTTCCTTGATGAAGCCGCCAGCCATCAAAATGTCGGGCACGTGTCTTCTCTTCTTTCTCAAGAGCTCGCAGCACTTCAGAACCTGCGCCTCAAGGTAGACGGTTGGAGTGCTCATCTCATCCATCATGGGCACCGGGCTCATACCTGTACCCCCTCCAGCACCGTCAAAGGTTACTGCCTCAATCTTAGCTTCAGAAGCCAACTTCATTGTAAACGCAACGTCTGCCGGTCTGTAAGCACCAGTCTTTAGAATCACGTGCTTGGCTCCTTGGCTTCTCAGCCAGTCAATGTCCTCTAGGAAGTCCTTTTCGGTCGGGATGCCAACCCTGCTGTGTCTCTCAAAGGATTCGAAAACGCCGTCTCGGAAGGCTTCTTGGACGGTTTTGTCCTCGGGGTCCGGAATCACGATGTATCCCCGCTTTTTCAGCATGATGGCCTTGTCGAGGTCTCGTATCCTAACTTCTCCTCCGATGGCTTTGGCTCCTTGGCCCCACTTTCTCTCGATAACGTTCACTTCTAGTTTGGATACGGCGTAAACGTCCACGCCCAGCCTCTTATCCTCCACATTTGTCTGAACCACTACGTCGCCGTGTTTTCCGTCCCAAAACTTTCGGAAGGCGTCTACTCTGCGCTTAAGCTCCTTCGAATAGGTAACTTTGCCATTTTCAATCTTGGATTCGTGGTCCATCCCGCAAACGTTCTCTCCGATAATTATGAGGATGCCTGAGAGGGCAGCGCCGATTGCCAAACCGTCCCAGTTCAACCTAGCCACGTCGGTGGATCCGAAGGCTCCGTTCACAATGGGTATCTTAAGGGGTATGCCCGCAACCTTGGTTTCCACGTTCACGTTTTCAAAGATCGCTACGTCTGGGTCTGGTTTTATTCCTTCAGCTTTGAAGAGGGAAGCTTGGATGTTGAAGTGGGACCAGTCTAGGCCGAAGTCTTTTAGGGCTCCGGCGGTGCTGGCTCCGAACTGTTTGGGCTCTGGGTAGAGGGCTTCTCTCCCTCTGAAGGTGGAAAGCCCCACTTCGCAGAGGAAGGGGCAGTCTCGGATGCAGAGGGGGCACATGCCGCTTGTTGAACTCGTGTCTTTCACCCTTGTCGCTGTTCCAGTGGTGGATTTGGCGTTTAAATACGAGGAGTTTTTTTGAACGCGTTCCGTCATTTTCATCACACCTTTACGTTTGTAAACTCCGTAATGTCAGTAACAGCCCTTAACTTTTAAAGATTATGTCTCTAGCGTGAACTGAGCCGTTTTAAGCCTGAATTTCAATGTTGTTTCCTCCAACTATAGGTTTTATATCTGACAGCCGCATCTTAGTGTTAGAACGAACCTTTTATCTGAGAAGGGGGAAGAGCGTTGTCGGCAAAGACATCCATCGAAGATGAGGATTTTGTATTTGAGAACACACCAGTCAGTATTATAGTGAACAGAAACTGTCCCGAAATTGAGCTAGCTGGTTTAAAAATTGGGCCTTTCCAGGAGGGAAAGGAATATGAGGTTAGGTTCTGGATAGCCGAGGAGCTGGAAAAGGCGGGGATAGCGCGTTTCAGAGAGGACGAATTGCTGGACGCAGTGAAACTCCACAAGATTCACTGGAAGGAGCGCGTTCAGTCGGTTAAACAAATCTCCTCCCTACCCGAGGACTTCTACCCACGTTTGCGACGCTACCTTTCCAATCTAAGAGAAGATGCAGTGAAAAAACCCGAAAAAATGAAAGAGTACGAGAAGATGTCAGGTCTCTCCCGCGACATCGTCGATTGCAGACTAAAAAAGATAATTTCCTTAGCCTCAACATCCGCGCAAACCGAACAGTTTTTAAAGAGCATGACAAGAGAAGAGCGCGCCATCTACGAGCGCTTACACGCGATTATCAGCGGTTGGAGAAATAAAATTCTGAAAGTGGGGATGAAGCCATGACAGAAGAAGTATCAGTAGCGGATCCTCAAGAGCGGTTTCAAGACTTTTTCAAATCAGACAAGTATCGTCAACGATTTTCAGAGATGGCAATCACCAGCAAAACCTCTCTAGTTGTGGATTTTGAAGACTTACTAGCAACGGACTCGGCGCTGGCTGAGGGCGTCATTGAGACGCCAGACCAGTATTTAGAACACGCAAACCGCGCAGCTTTGGCTCAGTTGCAAATAGAGGAACCCGAGTACGCTGAAGAAATCGAAAAGGTAAGCGTTCAGTTTAAGAATTTGCCCGTAACCACGTCGCTGCGAGCGTTGGGATCCGATTACATTGGAAAGCTGGTTATGCTGGCGGGCATCGTTGTGCGTGCTACACCAGCCAGACCCAAGGTTACCAGAGGAGCCTTTCGATGTAGAAGGTGTAGAACCGTCACCTACGTCGACCAAACAACTCCGTTCTTGAATGAGCCTCCTCAATGTAGCGACCCAGCTTGCAGAAGAACTGGGCCCTTCGACTTTCTTCAGGAACAATCCAAGTTCATTGATTCCCAAGAAATCCGCATTCAAGAACGACCAGAGGAGCTTCCACCAGGTCAGCTTCCACGCTGGATAAACATTGAGCTTACTGAAAGGGACCTTGTGGACGTAGCGAGGCCTGGCGACGACGTGGTTGTGGTGGGGGTTGTGCGGGCGTCTGCCCCAACTCTACCCCGTGTTGGAAAGCTTCGAGTGTTTCAAATGCATCTGGACGCGAACTTTGTAGATGCTTTAAGCAAAGAACCGGAGGCGGTGCTCACCACGCCTGAGGAGGAAAAGCAGATACTAGAATTGGCAAGAGACCCATGGATTCATCGTAAGGTCATACGGTCAATAGCGCCATCCATCTACGGTTATGAACACGTGAAAGAGGCGATCATGTACCTTCTCTTCGGAGGAATCCCCAAACAGTTCCCCGACATCAACATACGAGGAGAAATGAACGCACTCCTAATAGGAGACCCCGGAACCGCCAAGTCGCAACTCCTACAATACGTGGCGAGAATCGCTCCACGCGGCCTCTACACCTCTGGTCGAGGAACTACGGCTGCAGGCCTAACCGCGGCAGTGCTTCGTGAGCGGGAGGGCGGAATGACCCTTGAGGCTGGGGCGCTGGTTCTCGCGGATAAGGGTGTTGCTTGCATCGACGAGATCGACAAGATGCGTCCTGAGGATAGAGTAGCTATACACGAGGCGATGGAGCAGCACACGGTTTCGGTGGCTAAAGGAGGCATTGTGGCAACCCTTAACGCTCGAACCGCGGTGCTGGCTGCGGCAAACCCAGCCTTGGGCAGGTATGAGCCCTATCGGACGGTGGCGGAGAACATAGCTCTCCCAGTCACAATTCTGTCCAGATTTGACCTCATTTTTGTTTTGAGAGACGTGCCGGAGAAGGAGTTGGACTCCAAGATGTCTGAACACATACTCACTCTTCATAGAACTGGAGCTGTTCCAGTTGAACCGCCTATACCACCCGATCTCCTTCGGAAATACGTAAGCTATGCCAAAGGTTTTAAACCCGTTTTGACGGATGAGGCTTTGGGCCGTGTAAGAGACTTCTACCTGACCATGCGTTCGGCCAGCGAAACCGAAGGAACACCCATAGCTATAACTGCCCGTCAACTCGAGTCCCTTGTGAGGCTGGCTGAGGCTAGGGCCCGCATTGCCCTTCGAAAGGAGATTGTGGCTGAGGACGCTGAGGCCGCTATTGCCATCATGAAAAGATCGCTCGAAGAGGTTGGAATCGACGTTTCGTCTCATAAAATGGATATTGACCTCATTATGACTGGCAAACCCAAGAGTCTGCGTGACAAGCTGGGAGTTGTCTTGGATGCTATTGTTACGTTGGAGAAGGAGACGGGGATGGTTGAAAAGTCGGCGCTTCTTGAAAAGCTTGAAACCGAGTATGAGATTGTGGGGGCTGAGGCGGAGAGACTCATAGGACAGTTGCTAAAAGAGGGAACCATATACTCTCCTAGAGAAGGATATCTAAAGAAGACCTAGCTAAAAGGGCGCAACTCTTGAAGATCGAAGAACTGCCGATACCAGAATCAGCAAAACAAATCATAATCAAGTCAGGAATCACCGAGCTTTATCCTCCTCAAGAAGAAGCCATACGCGCCGGAGCCCTAGAAGGAAAAAACCTTGTTCTGGCGAGCCCCACAGCCTCAGGAAAAACCCTCATCGCCGAGCTCTGCGCCCTCAAACATGTGCTGGAAAAAGACGGAAAGGTCCTCTATCTCACCCCTCTACGGGCGCTGGCCAGCGAAAAACACGAGGAGTTCAAAAAGTACATGGCCATTGGAAAGAAAAGTGGAAGACGAGTCAGCGTGGGCATCAGCACTGGCGACTACGACAGCTCTGACCCTTGGCTCGAGAGATACGACATCATCGTTACCACGAATGAAAAGGCAGACTCGCTGCTGAGACACCGAGCACGTTGGATGGACGAGATCTCTCTCGTAGTTGCTGACGAGGTGCACCTGCTAAACGATGCCGAGCGTGGCCCCACCCTAGAAGTGGTGCTCGCCCGTCTCATGCAGGTAAACCCGGACGCTCAGCTCCTAGCCCTGAGCGCCACCGTTAAAAACGCAGAGGAGGTAGCTGAGTGGTTGAAGGCTGGCTCGGTCACCACTGAGTGGAGACCAGTGGTGCTAAAGGAGGGCGTGCTTCTGCAAAACGAAGTTCAATTCAAGGACGGAGGGGCCCTAAAAATAGAGAAGCCGACAAAGAACCCGGCCATAAACCTTGCGGCACACATCGTGCAGTCCGGCGGACAAGCCCTTATTTTTGCAGGAACTAGGAAAAACTCGGTCAGTTTAGCCAAAAAGGCTGCGGCCGGCATAAAAACCGTCTTGTCTAAGCCTGTGAAGCGCTCTCTAACGCGGGTCGCTGAGCAGGTTCTTGCATCGGGTGAACGAACAAGGATAAGCGAGTTGTTGGCTGAGCTTATCCAGCATGGAACAGCCTTCCACCACGCTGGACTGGGCGGCGCCCACCGAAGGATCATTGAAAATGCTTTTCGAGAGGGCAAAATCAAGGTTCTAACCGCCACTCCCACGCTGGCCTTTGGGGTAAACTTGCCCGCTAGAATGGTGGTCATCCATGACTACAGAAGGTATGAACCCGGATACGGATACTACCCAATTACTGTGCTAGAATACAAACAGATGGCTGGTAGAGCTGGAAGACCCCGCTACGACAAGATTGGAGAGGCCCTGCTTGTCGCCAAGACCGAGGACGAACGCGACTACCTGATGGATAGCTATGTCCTAGCTGAGCCGGAGAGAATATGGTCTAAACTGGCGGTGGAGCGCATCCTTCGCTCCCACGTATTAGCCACCATCGCCGCCGACTTCGCCCACACAGAACAGGGAATCTACGACTTCTTCGGCAAAACCTTCTACGCCTATCAATATGACCCCCAAGCCATAAAAGGAGTGATCACTAAGATTCTGGGTTTTCTTTTCGAAGAGAAGATGATCGAGGTTAGCGGTGAAAACGTCTATGCCACAAGGTTTGGAAGAAGGGTTTCAGAGTTGTACATAGATCCGGTTTCCGCGGTCATGATCCGAGACGCCCTGCTAAGTAGAGCGCCCAGGCTAACCGACATCAGCTTTCTGCACATGATCGCCCGCACACCCGACATGTTTCCAAAGCTTCGACCTTACTCCACAGAGATCGACGATCTGGCTCTGTTTGTGGATGAGCATCGAGAGGAATTTATGTTTGAGGTGCCTGACGAGTGGACAGACCGAATCGACTATGAGGAGTTTCTAGGCGAAGCTAAGCTGGCCTGGGTGCTGGACGCATGGATAGAAGAGGTTACAGAGGACGAGACCATTGAAAGATTTCGCGTTCAGCCAGGCGACCTCTACCGGCTCGTAACAACCGCACGATGGCTTCTGTACGCTTCACACGAACTGGCTAGGCTGTTTGACCACAAAGATCTTTTGCCATGTCTCGCAGAGCTCATGGAGCGGACTGAGAAAGGTGTGAAAGCTGAACTGCTCCCACTGGTCAGGCTGGAAGGAATCGGCAGGGTGCGGGCACGCGTGCTTTACAACTCTGGCCTAAAAACCATTGAGGACATAAAGAAGGTGCCGCTTGAAAAATTAATCAGTCTACCCCTGATTGGACCTAGACTCGCCAAGAAAATCAAGGAACAGATAGGCGGGTTTGTCAGGTTAGGAGAATGGAAGAAACTGAAGAAGGGAAAGGGGTGGGAGCAACAGGCCCTAACCGAATATTCCCGAGAATCTGAGTGAAACCTATTCGGTCCATGGTACAGCAAGGAAAGTCTCGGTTCTAAGAGTCTCCTGAAGCCATCTAACGAATTTCGTAGCGGTTGTTTCGTCTGGCGATTCAAATATAAAGATGGCATCGAATCTTCCGAACAAGGTGTAACGGGCTTTGAGTTTGATCTCTGGAGGAATGGCTTTGGGTAGCCCCTTCGTCGCCTTCACCGCATCCTCAATCTTCCCTGAACGAACTGTGCACAGAGTAACGAAAATCAAGTCTTTTCACCTCCCGCCTTTTCCATTGAATGACTACCAATATTAATGAATGATGTTGAAAATTTTTTCTATCTCTCAGTCAACCCTCTAGCTTTCCTTTCTTGTTTCGTCTTTTTGACGGCTAGATCAACTTGTTTTATTGCTGTGCCCAGATAATTTCGCGGGTCCAACGCTTTGTCAACCTCTTTTTCACTCAGCATTCTCTGGACAGTGTCGTTTTTTAGAAGTGTCTCTTTAAAGGGCTGTTTTTCAACTTCGTTTTTTATCGCTAGTTGTCGAATGAGCTCATGGGCTTTTTGGCGGTCCATACCCTTCCTTGTGAGCGCCATCATTACAGCCTCAGACATGGTTCGCCCCTGCGTCAGCTCTAGGTTTCTGCGCATCTTTTCCTCGTCCACCCAAAGATCTTTCAAAACGTTCGTCATTAGAACCAGCATGTAATCAGTGAGGATGCAGGCTTCAGGGATGATGAACCGCTCCGCAGAGGACTGCGTTAGGTCTCGTTCGTGCCAGGTCGGGATGTTCTCTAGAGCCGGCGTAACAAGACTTCTCATGATCTTTGCTAGTCCGCAAACCCTTTCACAGACTATGGGATTGCGTTTGTGAGGCATTGTTGAACTGCCAACCTGCCTCTCCCTTTCAAAAGGCTCAAAAACTTCTCCTATTTCCGGTCTCTGCAATTCCCGAATTTCAGTTGCCATATTATCCAGCGTAGATGCAACTATGGCTAGGAAGCAAATGAACTCAGCGTAACGATCTCTTTGTACAATTTGTGTAGAAATATCAGCTGGCTTGATGCCCAGCCTTTCCATAGCAAGCTCCTGAATTTCCAAAGCCTTTGGACCGAAGCCAGCCTGAGTTCCGACGGCGCCACTCATCTTCCCAACTGTTAGGCGCCCTCTACATTCTCGGAGACGTTGAATATGCCTAGCGATTTCTCTCATCCAAACAGCGAACTTGAACCCAAACGTGATTGGTAGGGCATGCTGGCCGTGAGTCCGGCCCATCATCATGGTTTTCTTGTATTGTTCCGCCTTTTCAATCAGAACTATTTCTAAGTCGCTTAGTCTTTTTTCAATTAGATTCAGAGCTTCTTTCAGTTGAAGTGCGGTTGCCGTGTCTAGAATGTCAGAGCTTGTGGCTCCGAGGTGAACGTAGGCTCCGCTTGGTCCACAAGTTTCAGCCAATGCTTGGACCAGCGCCATTACGTCATGTTTGATTTCTCTCTCAATTTCTTTCACGCGACCGAGCTTAACATGCTCTGTTGAGGCCATTTCCACAATTTTTTCACCGTCCTTTCTCGGAATATCTCCAACTTCGCCGTGCGCCCAGGCTAAGGCTGCCTCTACGTCTAACATCCTTTGAAGCCTGTTCTCTTCATCAAAGACTCTCCGCATCTCCTGCGTTCCGTAGCGGCCAGTGTCGATTGGAAGAATGGGCAAACCTGCTCTCCTCCGCAACGATATTTAACAATATGCTAGAAATTAACCTTTATATTTAGAAAACTTTTGGTGAAAATGAGCGCGCGCAATTATTGCCTATATGTAGTTGCATTTTTATTTTTCTATTCTCTTCTAAGTCTAAGAAAGATACTGCATCAGTGTTGGGAAAACATGAAGAAACTGCACATCGTTAGTGTTATACTGATTGCGGCAATTCTGGTTATTGGTGTGTTTATTTGGGTAAACTATTTGGAAGAGCTGAGTACCTTGAAACACGAAACAAATCGTTGGGCTGTAATAGAAGATATAAATGGTGACCTTATGGCAGTGGAACCCGCGAGCAACGAAACTTGGTTTCAACTGGTTCAGATGCAACAGGACAGAAGCAGACTGTGGATAGGAAGCATTGTGGAAGAATATGACAACAAATGGGGCTTTTGCTTTAAGCCTGAGAACGTGACCGTTGCTGAGTTTACAGCCGAAGGCTTGCAAGCAACGATTCGATACATAAGTGAGAACTTAGATTATTGGTTGGGCGGATGGGCATATGTATCAGCAAAGGTTACAGAAATCCATTCTCCATAAAAACAGGACTTAAGCAATGTTTTTATGAAATTGAATTTTTGGCTAATGTTTACGTTTACCAGTTTCGCAGATGGAATGGCTCGCTGGAACTTTCATGGCAAGAAAAGTGACAAGATTAGTCTTAGTCCAGAGAAGAACGCGATCAGGGCTAGAATGTTCCTCAAGGTCTTCCCCCCTACACGCTTGGCCAGCGAGCAACCTATTTGCGCCCCAATAACTGTGCCTATGGTCATGGGTAAGGCAAACTCAACTAGAATGTTTTGCAAGAGGCCGTGGACAACAACACCTGCACCGTTGGTGACAGCCATAGCAAATTCTGAACTTGCAACCGCTATTGGTGGTGGTACCCCGAGCAGAATCATGGTTGATGTGTCTGTTATCCCGCCTCCAAAGCCAGCTAAGCCTGTCATAACGCCTCCCGCAAAACTGCTTACTAAAGCCAAACCAGGACTCCTTATAGTGTATTCAAATAAGGTTTCACCGGAAGAGTCTGTGATTCTCCTCCAACTCCTCCCCCTTGATCTTCTGCTTCTTTTCCTGTCCGCAGGGGAGGCGATGTCTTTGGTTCTGACTAGGAGAATAGAGATTAAGAGTATAACGAAGCCGTAAATGCCCCTTAATACATTGGAAGACAGAACAGTGGTCAAAAATGCCCCTAAGATTACGCCAGGGATATCAAGCACATCGTAGAGCAAACCAAGCTTATAGTCAACTCTCCTCTGTCTCACGTATCCGATGGTAGCCGAGAATGTGGTACCACATATGGCTACGAGACTGACCGCCGCAGCGTTTTGAGCCGGCAACCCGAAAACAAGAATTAGCAAGGGAACGAAAAGGAAGCCTCCCGCAAGACCCACCATAGAGGAGGGTATGCTAATCAAAAAGCCTAGAACAAAAACGAGGAGCATTTCAACCAGATTCATGGGTTTGAATGGGGCGTAAATGTATTAAAGGATTTTTAAGGAAACATTAAAACAACTGATCTCCTTTTAACAGGTGTCCATTACCAAACTGTGCTTCCACTGGAGAATTTGAAAACATGGGTGCGATGGTTGCTGCCCTAGATAGGAAAGAAGAAAATGCTGTTCCTAAGGTAGTTGCCATGCTTAAGGAGTTGACCCGTCGGGGAGCCGATGCTCACGGAGTTGCCACACCAAACTCAGTGAGGATTGCCAGATCAATAGAAGAACTGTCAGTTGAAAACATCAACTCAAGTGTTGCCCTAGGTCACAACCTATCCCAAGTTGTTTTGAGAGATCGCCCGCAGCCAGTTCTGAGCGACGACTTTGCACTAGTGTTTGAGGGACGACTGTTTCCCTCCCCCAACGTATCCGACGTCGACCATGTTATGAAGAGACTTAAGGGTGATCTTCAGAAAAAGGCCGAAGGCATTATCGAGGAACTTGACGGATCATACACATTTGCCATAGCCCAAGCTAAAAAAGTGATCGTCGGCCGAGACAGCTTAGGAGCAAGCCCACTCTACTACGGCGCGAAAAGAACAACCTTCGCTGTGACATCTGAGCGAAAAGCTTTGTGGGCTCTCGGAATAGAGAACGTGAAGTCGTTTCCCCCGGGAAACTTGGCGATAATCAGTGCTAAAGGCTTCGTCTTCCAACCGATAAAAACTGTGGTGCAGCGTCCTATCGAGTCTATGGAAATGGAAACGGCAGCCAAATGCCTCCAAGAACTTTTGCTGGAATCCATGAGGGAAAGGGTTTCCGATGTTGGAGAACTGGCGGTAGCCTTCTCAGGCGGATTAGACAGCAGCGTTATCGCAGCGTTGGCTAAAACCTTTGGAGCAGACGTTCATCTTGTCTCAGTGGGGTTGGGGGATCAGCCTGAGATTCGGCACGTAAAAGCCGCGGCTGACGCATTGAAGCTGCCTCTCCACCTCCAAACATACACAATTAGCGATGTTGAGCATGTTCTCGCCAAGGTTTTATGGCTGATTGAGGAACCTGACGCGGTAAAGGTCAGCATCGCCATCCCATTATACTGGTCAGCTGAGGTTGCGTCAAAGCTAGGATACAGGGTTCTGTTGGCTGGGCAGGGAGGCGACGAACTTTTAGGAGGTTATCAAAGGTATCTCGGAATCTACACGCGATCCGGCGCTACGGCGGTTCAGGAAGCTATGCACCGTGACATATCCCTATCTTATGAGACGAACCTTCAGAGGGACAATCAGACATGCTCCTTTCACCGCGTGGAGCTGCGTCTCCCGTTTCTAGATCGTGAAGTAGTACGTTTCTCTCTGAGTTTGCCTCTGCGCCTTAAGATAGAGTCTGCGGAAGACCGCCTAAGAAAGAGGGTGTTGCGGCGAGCGGCTCAAAACTTCGGTTTACCCTTCTTCATTGCGAATAAGCCAAAGAGGGCTATTCAATACACGACTGGTGTGGATAAGGCCCTCCAAAGATTGGCTAGGGGAGAAGGTTTAAGCTTGCGAGAGTACGTTAAGAAGGTTTTCCGAAAAGTGTATCCAAGCATGAGAGGGTGAAAATGAAGAGAACAGCCGTACTGTTCACTCCGAAGTATTTAGATCATAATCCCGGGCTCAACCATCCAGAATCGCCTGACCGCCTAAGGGTAATAATGAAAGAACTGAGGGAGAGCGGTCTCCTCGAGTCGGAAAGATGCTCGCTTGTCGAGCCTAAGCCTGCCAGCGTCACTGATGTGGAACTCGTTCATGAGGCCGACTACGTTCGGCTTGTTGAACGGTGTTGCTCGTCTGGTGGTGGCCTCCTCGACCTAGGTGACACGGTGGTCAGCCGAGAGAGCTATGAAACGGCCCTTTACGCGGTTGGAGGGGCAATTGAGGCTGTTGACCTCGTTATGGCTGGGGAGTTTCAAAATGCCTTTGCTCTGGTTCGTCCTCCTGGTCATCACGCTGGCCCCAACTATGCCATGGGCTTCTGCCTCTTCAATAACATTGCTGTAGCCGCTGTTCACCTTCTTCGCGATTTCAATCTTGGGCGTCTCCTGATTTTAGATGTGGATGCCCATCATGGGAATTCAACTCAGGAAATCTTCTACGAAACCAATAGGGTTCTCTACGTGAGCTTGCATCAGGACCCCACGGGATTTCCAGGAACAGGCTTTGTAGACGAGGTGGGCAAGGGAAAAGGGTTGGGGTACACGGTGAACGTTCCACTTCCCTATCGAACCGGTGATCAACCCTATCTTAAAGCCTTCAACCACATCGCGGTTCCAATCATCCAACAGTTCAAACCACAGTTCATCCTCGTTTCCACAGGCTTTGACGGACACTACACGGATCCAGTTGCAAGCCTTTCCCTCTCATCCTCCACCTACCTCAAAATCTTTGTAAAGGTGTTAAACTTAGCGTCCCAGTTTTGTATGGGAAGAACTGTGGCGGTTTTGGAGGGTGGTTACAGCCTTAGTTTTCTTGGAAAGATGGCAGCTGGGGTAATTGGGAGGATGGCTGGCATTTCATGTACTATTCGAGATAGACATCCAGTTGTGTCCTCTGAAATAGGGATAGAGGCTGAGAGAATTATAGAAGATGTTAAGGACACTCAATCCCCATTTTGGGACCTTTGAAGACATGTTGTGTGCAAATGGAAAATGGGAAGTAGGGTTATTCAATGATCTCGATGGCGTTGTTGGGGCACTGTACCTCACACGCTCGGCAGACAAGGCATTCGTCGAGCTTTACAACAACTGATTTCTCGTCTTTAACCTCAAGGACTTCTACGGGGCAGATGTCAACGCAGGTTCCACATCCATCGCACTTTTCGTGGTCGATCTTGATCTGTACCATGAAGGTCACCATCTTTTTGAATCCTTATGAAGTGAACTATCCAGAATAAAAGCATTTTTATGCTAGCGAATTTCTTCTCGGAGTCTCAGAAGCGCCGAATCAATGTTTGTCTTCGCACCGTCCATCCGACGGTGATACTCATGAAGGAGTCCGCGATAAGCCTCTGTGGAGATTTCTCCGCGGCGATATCGAGCCTCCACCCTTCGGATGTCCATTTCCACCCCATCCAGCTCGATTTCAGCGACCTCGATCTGTCTCATTATGTCGGCGTATCGTGGACCCGCTGTCCGTATCTTCTCTCGGAGACCAGTTAAATCCCGAGACAAAACTGAAAGACGGCTTTCAAGGGTTCTCTTCCGCACTCTATACCGTCTTCTAGGTATCTTTCCTCTCAGTGCCTGCTGCTCTAACAATTCAAGCTCCCGGAGAGCTCTCGTTTTCTCTTCATACTCATCAACGAAGCTTCGAAGGTCTTTTGTGGGAACAGGAACGATTGGAACCGCAGGCTTTGGAGCACGCCAGAGAGCGGCTATGGCTGCCACAACAGCAGCTAATATTCCTATCCACAAGGTGGGACGGAAGGATGCCCAAAACACCAAGTGTGTATATGTGAATTCAAAGTTGAGATTATGGAAGGGCGTAGCGTTGTAGAAGACAAAGGTTACGGTTTCTTGAAACACATTTTTCTGAATGCTATAAGGGCTTACTGTTGCGCTTGCGTACTCAGCGCCCTCAGGCAACGTCACGGTGACGGTTAACTTCCGTATTGTCCAGTCGAAGTTTTCAAAGAAAGTGAAGGTCAATTCAAAGTCACGCCAACTCTGCTGGTTAACGTAGGTTTCCCATGGAAGTTGGCATGTCACTGTAAACTTTTTTGATTCGCCCTCCTGCAAAGCTGGTCGTGTTGGTTCTTCTTGTAGGGTTATCTTGTAAGTGTTCGCGGTCTGTTTTTCTATTTTTAGATCGCCGTACTCGTCTTGGGCTGTAGGCGAAGTATAGGCGCCCTGAGGCAGTTGTATCACTATGTTGGAGAGGTCGCCCCATGCTTTGCTGGTTATGTGATAGAAGTCGGATAGGAACATGTTTCCCCACTGATCTAACGTTATCTCTCGCTTTATCTCGTTGACTTCAATCATGGGAGAGGCATCGGATTTGCTAAACCTTAGGGTGCCGGGCTCATCCGTAAAGCTTTCAAGTGGACTTTTCGTGTGATTCAAAACCAGACGAGTATCCACAGTGGTTTCACTGAAAGTGCGAGAACTGCCTATGTACTCGGCGTTGCTCGGAAGAGTGACCGTTACATTGCATGCGTTAGCTTCTTGAACTAGACTAGGGTACATGGGGAAGTTAACGTCAAAGTAGATTGAGCTCAGTTGGTAAATAAGATTTGAGAAGACATAGGTCACTGTGAATTCGTAGGACCCACCGTCGCTTATGTCCACCGGAGTGTCAAAGATCACGTTTATTCCGTAGAAGCCAATCCTCCCCAACCCAACATCGAGGACCACGACATGCCGTTCGTCAGGGTTCGAGACGTCATAGGCGAAGCAGTAGTCAAGGTTAGAGCCGTACTGGGAGGGAAATCCCATCGAAAAATTTTGCAGCTGCTCTCCCCCTTCGCCGGTCGCGGACAGCCTGATGGTGTCGTTGATGATAACCAGTCCTCCTTCTCGAACCTCCACCGCATGATCCACTTGGCTCACTTGAAAATTTGGAGAAGATGAAGTTGCGCTAACGTTAGGAGGGGCAATGGTTGATGACAGGAGGAGAAGACAGAACAAGAATAAAAACGGTGGTAACGACGCTCTCTTCAAATGGAACACCACGCTAACCATCGAGTCTTTCATTTGTTTTGCGTATCTATTTTCAATCATCCTTATTTGCTTTTGGAAAAGTCTGTCAGCTTCTTGTCTTTCAACTCAACGTATTGGCTTACTCTTCGAGCCAAGCTTGCCCCGATGACCTGCTCAAGATCGGCTGCGTACCGAATCTTAACGTTCTTTCGTGCCTCAACTATTTTTCTCGCTGTTACCGGACCGACATGGGGTATGCGAACGATTTCATAGTATGAGGCGTTGTTCAGGTTTATGGGAAAGATGTCATGGTCCACTTTAGCCAACGCTAACTTGGGGTCAATGTTGGGCAGAAAACCCTCGTCGTTAACCACTTTAGCGAAAGAGTCAGCCTTAAACCCGTAGTCTCGTATGAGGAAAGAAGACTGGTAAAGTCGGTACTCTCTGGAAGGCGGACAAGCAGCTCGCTTTTCCAGTGGGGTTTGGCGTATGGGCTCGAATCCGCTGTAGTAGACCCGTTTTAAACCTTGTTTCTTATAGAGCCACTCCGTAACTTGGAGGTGCTGCCAGTCGTTGTCGTCCACGGCTCCTACGATCAGCTGGGTGTCAACTCCGGCTTTTCCGAAGCCGAACTCCGATTGGGGCGGGACTTCCCGTTTTGCCCGCTGAGTTTCGTCCACGATCCACTCTAAACGTTTGAGGACCGCCTCTTTGAACCCTCCCTTGTCCGGGCACAGCTCATCGAAGACCTGTGTGTTGGGCGCCTCCAGATTGACTCCAACCCTGTCTGCCAGTTCCACGGCTTCACGAATGTAATGTTTACTCACCCCAGGCATGAGTCTGAGATGGATGTATCCGGGGTATCCAAGGTTTCTGAGGGTGCGAAGAACCTCCAGCTGCTCCTTGGTGATGTAGTCTGGGTCTCTAGAAACTGAGGAGCTAAGGAAAAGACCGCGTATTTTTCCCTCCTCCCAGAGGTGCATTGTTGCTGCCGCCAACTTCTTGGGCTCCCACATCATGCGTGGGCACTTTCGACCAGATCTGAAGGCACAGTAAATGCACTCGTTTCTGCAGTAGCTGGTGAGCAACGTCTTTAAGAGGGGGACGCACTTACCGCGGGCTGCTGCCTCGTAGATGGGAACAACGCTGCGGTCCCAGCGGGCGCCCAATCTCAGAAAGTGCCACTTGTCTCTTCTTCGTATTGGCTTAGACACTCTGTTCAACCGTCAATAGAGTGATAGTGGATGAGAAATTTATTGTTTGAGCGGGAATTCTTGTCTTCTGGAATGCCACCATTTGGCTAGAGGGGGTCTTGTTTGAGGTAGTAGCCCTCCTCTTTCTTTGATCCGAAGCTTCTCACACCTTTTTCCTTAAGCTGTTTCTTAAGTTTCTTAGCGTATTCACGACTGATTTCTTCTCTTCTCTCCATATAGCTAATGATTTCTTCTGCCTGCTCCTCGTTGTCGCATCGGCGGATGAAGTCGATTACGTCCGGCATGTACTTAGCAAACCTTCTTGAAGAAGCCTTTTCCCCGGTTTGGATGTCTGACCGAACCGAGGTTATCGCTATCTTTCGTTCTTCCCCTTCCATTTCCTCTGCTAGGTGAGGGAACATCTTCCTGAACTGTTTCTTGTCGATTTCCATCCCAGCTCAACCTCACGTGTGGGCAGCTACCTCTCTTCGCGCACGCTCATTTTCTTTTATGAGAAAACTCCTATTTAAGCCAACGTGAACGTGATCCCAAGGCAGTGGTTCATCCAACTCTTTCCTCCGCGTGTACTTGTCCAATGAAACTTTACACTCTCTCAACGCGCGCCGCCAGGCGCCCAAGCCTCCACCATAACGGGCGGCAAACTCCACAACCTTCCCAACCTTTCGGTCGCCCAGAGAAAGGAATGCTTGAATCTGGGCGCGTCGGGGGTCTAAGCGGCTCATCATAAACCGTTCGTCTCCTTTGAGCCGCTTCCTCAACAAGTGTAGACAGTTTCGGATGTAGGGGATGGGCGCGAATGTTTCCCACTGAAACGGCGTGTGAGGCTTGGGGATCAGAGGGTTAATGCTGAGGTGTACGGACCGGCGACCATACCCGAGGTCAGCGATGCGTTTCGACAGCCGCGCGATAGCCTCAATATCCTCGGGTGTCTCTCCGGGCAAGCCTATCACAAAGTACAGTTTTAGGCGTCTAACTCCATGTTGCAAAAGAGTTCTAGCAGCGTCAACTATTTGCTCATCGTCCATGACCTTGTTAATTATGGCGCGCATGCGCGGGGTGGAGCCGTCAGGGGCTAAGGATATCCTCCGTTGCCTTCCTTTAGCCAGCGACTTAGCCAATCGCTCGGTGACCGCCGCTGCCAGTATTGAAGGGATGGAAAGCTCTAGTCCACGCGAGACGATTGATTCACAGATGTCTTCAAGTCTTGAGTGGTCTGATAAACTTGGCCCGATGAGCGAGACTTTTTTCACTGGTGTGTAACGCAGGCCCTCGTCCAGTATCTCCTCAATCTTGGCTAGACTTCTCTCCCGCTTCGGATGTCCAATATGTCTGATGAGGCAGAAGCGGCAGCATCGACTGCACCCTCGAACAACCTCGACGGCGAAGGTTTTCCCGAAGATGGGCATGTAGGGGCTTCGTTGATCAACCAGAGGAACCTGCTGCGCCACTGGACAAGGAGCTTCGTTGAGGTCCTTAACCAATACACAATCCACTGGATTCGAAACAGCGGGCACATACACCCCTTTCAGGTCAGTAAACTCTTCAATCCGTTTGGCTGGCTTTTCAAACTCCTTAATGCGATCGATTAAAGGGTTTAAGACGGTTTCAGCCTCACCTATGACGAATAAGTCAACGTATTCAGCGAGGGGTTCGGGGTTTTCGGTTGCGCACGGTCCGCCAGCGATGACCAGTGGGTCCTTTTGGGTTCGGTCATCTCTTCTTGGTGGCACATTAGACTCTAACAGCATGCGTATTACGTTCACGTAGTCCTCTTCGTACTGCAGAGTGAACGCCACCACATCAAAGTCTTTGAGAGTTCTGTTGGATTCGAGGCTTCGAAGAGGCTCTTCCCGAGTGGGGATAAAGAGTCTTTCACAAGCCACGTCCTCTCGTGCGTTCAACAGGGCGTACAGCAACCTGATGGTCATTCCGGTCATGCCAGTGCGGTAGACGTTGGGATAGCAGAGCGCGACCGTCAAGTCTACGCTTCTCCAGTCTTTTTTGATGACGTTGAGTTCGGGCACGAAAGGCATCTGGGTTCACAACCAAGCATGCGCATTGTTGCCATTAACGTTATCTAGGACAACCTAAGTTTAACACTAATTTTAATGTTTAAGAGGCTTGTGGAGAACATATCATTAAATCATTGTTTCAGGTAGCTTTCAATAGATTTTCTGAGCGCGTCTACAGATAGGCGGGCGCAGTGAAGTTTAGGTCCTGGAAGCCCTTCCAAATCTTTTATCACATCATGCTCCGTTATCTTCTTAGCTTCTTCTAGGGTCTTTCCTTTAACCATCTCTGTGAGGGCGGAGCCCGATGCAAAGGCTCCTGCACATCCTATGGCTTGAAATTTTGCGTCTTTTATCGTTCCTTCCTCAACCTTCAAGTATACTTTCATGCTGTCTCCGCAGAGACCCGTGAAGGAATCTACGGCCTCCGCGCCTTCGATTACACCGACATTTAGCTTTCTTATGTAGTAATCTATGGCTTTTTCGGGGTATCCAGCCTTTCTTAATAATTCCACCAATGCCTTTTCGTCAGTCATAAGTTAAGGTTCCTTCTGTTCCTCAAATTTTTTGCATCGCGGTACGTATATATACGTTGTGCGCGCAACTTGTTGGTCTTGCATGGGATGGGAGAATGTTGCAACCAAAGGACGTTCACTTCTTCTTCATTTCTGCATGGGCACAAATTTCTGAAGAGGGTTTTCTTCAAGAACTCTCTTAAGTTGAGGATAGGTCAAACCGGTCGCAAAGTCTCCGTATATTTCACATCGCTCTTTAAGTCCGATTCTTTCAGGACTTCGAACGACAACCTCCACCTCGCTGCCGGACGAGAGGGTCAGGTGGATATGGAAAGACGCTTCTCTTCTACCTCGCTTTGTCACGGAGATCCACTCGGCTTTCGCTATCTTGAAGTTGCTTTTCTGAAGTTGAGCGAGAACAGCTTTTGGGGCTGAGGAAAACGTAACTATGTCTATGTCGCTGCTTTTGCGGGCTGTTCCTCTCCAGACACTTCCCATTAGTTTCGGGTGAAACTTTTCTAGGAGCTCCATTACTTGTAGGGCTTCTCTTCGCATTTGAAGCATTCGCTCCTGCCTCGACTGTCCCTCCCTCTCCTCGGCGATCCTGTCCAGCTCTTCCGCGACCTCAAGGTTGCTGGGGAGAACTCGAGCTCCCAATGTTTTGGCTGCCCTCTTTTTCGCCTGCTTATACTCTTTTTCCTGTGACGTGTAAAGTAGGATGGCAGCCTCCTGAGCGACTCGCTTCTTCAAATCTGATGAGCGGCTTTCCCTCAAGATTCTTTCCACACGAGTATTTTAGCGAAGACAGAAGTATTGTTACGCGACGATGGTGGGTTGGAGGATAAGCTTGGACTTTCGGATGCCCACATGGCGCAGAGGAGCTATCTTCTTCGCCTCGTTGTAAATGTCAGACGCAATTTTCTGCAGAACCACCTCTTGAACAAACTGGTCAAACGTGAGGGCGCTCGCCTTTTCTTGAATAATCTTCCTCATAACTTCGCGTATTGCCTTTTCCTGTGAGGTTTTGATGCGGGCGAGAGTGAACGCGCAAACCCCAAGTCTCAGTTGGTAATCGTCCTTGGTCGTGACATTGAAATTGGCGTCAACCCGCGTGGTTCTCCTTCGAACGAGGCTTCTCAAATAGTCACGGGAGTATTCATGTCCTTTAAAGATGGTGCGGGCGGTCTTACCCTCCACACCGGTGACCCGAAAATACATTTTCAGATATTGGTGCGCAAAATCATTGGTGAGGTCGTAAAGGGTGGCGTCCACGGTTCTGCCAACCAGTTTCTCCGGATCGTCGGATGGCACGGCTCCCAACTCAGCTCCTCCGAAATAGGAGGGAGAAACTATCACGTACCAGTCCTTACCCCGCCACTTATCTTTTACACGTTTCTTCTTTGATGACACAGTGTTCCTCCATTGCGACTGAAAGTTTACGCTGTGGTATTAAAAGTTTTAGCGTGGCTCCAGCTTTTCTATCCCGCCCATGAAAGGTCTCAAAACCTCAGGGATTATGACAGAGCCGTCTCTTTGCTGAAACTGCTCTAGGATAGCCATCATTGTTCGACTTGTTGCGAGGGCTGTGTTGTTCAAGGTGTGCACAAAACCCGCCGGGGCTTGCCCCTCTTTCTCTCTGAATCTTATGTTCAACCTCCTTGCTTGGTAATCCGTACAGTTAGAATTGGAACCAGCCTCCCTGTACTCTCCGTCGGACATCCAAACTTCTATGTCATACTTTTTCGCCGCTATCATCCCAATGTCTCCCGTACAGACGTTAACAACCCTGAAGTGCAGTTCCAAGCTATTGTAAAGGTCCTCAGCGTTCTTTTGCAGCTCCTCGTGAAACCTCCATGAGTCTTCTGGTAGACAGAAGATGAACTGTTCAACCTTGTTGAACTGATGCATCCTGAACAACCCCTTGGTGTATTTGCCGTGCGCGCCGACTTCCTTCCTGAAACATGGACTAACTCCAACAAATTTTATCGGTAAATCATCCTTGTTGATCACCTCGTTCATGAAAATTGCTGCTATTGGATGTTCGCTGGTCGCTATTAGGTAGAGGTCTTCCTTCTCTATTTTGTACAGTTGATCTCCAAAGAATTCTAGGTCAGTAACCCCTAGGTAGGGCTTCTTACGCATCATGAAGGGCGGCTCTATAAGCAGATAACCCCTCTTTCTCATGAAGTCTATCGTGTAGTCTAGGATCGCATAGTCCAGCAGAGCCATCTCTCCCTTCATGTAGTAGAAGCCGTGACCAGCAACCTTAGCTGCTCTCTCAGCGTCTATCAAACCTAAGTTCAGAGCGATTTCCAGATGATTTTTGGGTTCAAAATCAAATTTTGGTGGTTCACCCCAGGTTTGGACAACAACGTTTTCACTTTCATCCCTGCCGACGGGAACCGACTCGTGTAGAATGTTGGGAAGCCCAAGCAGAATGCGATCCGCTTTCTCCCTGTGCTTCTTAACCTGCTTCTCTAACCTCTCAATTTTTTCGGGTATCTTTCGTGCTTCTTCAAGTTTTTTGCTAACGTCCTCCCCCTTCTTCTTTAGGCTTGCAATTTGGGCAGTTATCACCTTTCTTCTGTGTCTAAGATTGTTTACCTTTGTTAACAGTTGCCTCCACTTTTTGTCGTATTGGATTAAGTCATCGAGCATCTTGAGTTTTTCAACGGCTCCCCTCTTCTCTAAATTAGCCCTCACCACTTCCGGATGCTCTCGGATCATTTTTATGTCCAACATGCTAACGTGTCGTCCTCATTTTAACTGTAAACGTGCACGCTGTCCAATGCCGTTAGGTTAACATGAATTTCAACTATTTAACACCTATGCGACCTAGCTTAGTAGCAAAACGGTGAAAAAAGTGTGGGGTAGGATTCGAACTTCGCACTAGATGATGACGTCACCTTCGAACCTCTTTGATCCTCTTGTCTTATATTTAGAAAGAGTCGTCCAGCATGTACTTATGATGCATTCGCTTTGAATAACTAAATTTTTTCGCGAGTAGGGTCTATTGTTAAGAAGTGGAAGACAAAGGCCGAGATGACACCCATCGCTCCAAGAACAATTCCTAAACCTTCATAATCAAAAGAAAGAAGCGCCAGCCCCCCCATCGCTGTGCCCAAGGCGGAGCCCAGATTTATAACCGCAGAATCTATAGACATCATAGTGCTACGGAATTCTGGAACTTGTTCAAGAACCAAGCTATTAGCCGCTGAAGTTACAACGCCGAAAAACCAACTACCTATGAAACTCAATGCTAGAGAAAGCCACAGATTAAGCATATAAGCATAAGAGATTGTAAAAGTGCCGGCTAAAAAGGCAGTCAAGACTGTTGAAGTTTTCCTTCCAAACCTGTTTACGACTGGACCACTAACCAAACCACCAAAAGTATAGCATGAGGCTGCTCCTAGGATCCAAATAGATGCAAAATCTATTGATACCAAGAACCGTTGCCTGAAAAACGATGTTCCGTAGATTAGGATGGCGATAAATGAGGCTGAGCGAAGGGCATCACCAATTAGGCAAGAGGTGGCAGATCTGTTTGCCAGCACCTCTTTGAAACTTCTCATGTACATCCTTCTATTCGCCTTTAGTTTGTGGCTACGTGAAGTGGATGGCAGTCCAACAAACGCCAACAAGAGACCTGCGAGTATAATAGGTATTACGAATCCCAAGAGGGCGAAACGCCAGCCACCAAAGCCTCCAATCAAAGCGATTACAGGGGCTCCTATGACATATGATAAGGCTCCACCTGCAATAATCCATCCAATGGCACTTGTTCTCTTCTCTAAAGGGAAATTCTCTCCAATCAGTGTAACACACATTGGCGAAACCATAGCCCATCCTAGTCCACTCAAAGAATAGGATGCAAGTATCACGTTAAAATCTGGAGCCAATAAACAACCTAGGGCTGAAATGCCGGTTAATAACAAACCTATGAGAAGCAATGACTTATGCTTAAACCGAACACTTAGAATACCCATAAATAATGCAAAGACGAATGCAACAACGGAATAAGGGGTATTGATTTGTCCCATGACACCGACAGAAACATTGAATGTGTTTCCTATATCGATTAAAAAAAGTGTCACCGAAACTGCAAGTGGTCCCATAGCAAAATAAGAGATGACCAGCGAAGGGAGGAACAACGCTCCAGGAGAACCTTTCTCCTCAGCATGACCTAAATCATCCAAGTTCTATAACTCCGTTCTTGTTCACTCTCTTCGTCATAACACCCATAAAGATCAACAATTTTACTTGGTCATAACCTCACATATGAGTCAATTATTTTGCTATTTAAATCTAGTTAGAATTATCATGAAAAACTGTACTGAAGGCGTAATTCGAGACCATGTGAATACTTCTGTAGACGGACGGGGTGGGATTTGAACCCTCTCCACCATGGTGATGTCACCGCAATCCCCTCTTTTTATTTTTAAAGGCTTCCTAGGATCGTTTTCGCGCGCTACACTCCCATTCATAAGAAATCATTATGGATTAACACGATTAACTGTATTGATTTTTGTTTCATAACGGATTTAAACGGGATTTTATCGCATGATTATTGTCAAGCAAGTTAAGAGAGGAATAAGATGAAAATCATGAACCGAACTCTTAAGAGAACTATTCTTCTAGCATTTTCTCTTGCTTTAATGATGGTAATACCTGTAGCTGCGGAGGACGTAGGCGTCGAAGTCGGCGACTGGGCAAAGTACGGCAATTTTTCTTACACATGGAACATGCCTACGTTGGCTGGTGAGCCGCCCTCAGAATTTGGAGTCTTCAACGAAGTTGATTGGACCAAAGTTGAGGTGCAGAATGTTGATGGCACCAATGTCACCGTCGAGTTTACTACACATTTTGAAAGCGGGACAGAAGACAGCGAAACGAACAGTGGTTATGTAGAGACGAGTTCAAGAGACCTCCCCTTCATTATCGAAGCACATCTTAACCCTGGCGACGAAATACCATGGACAGTTATAACTGGATGGAACCTGTATATCAACGGCACTACTTCGCGAACCTATGCGCGGGTAAGTAGAAGTGTCAACTACATAGATATTACAAAGACGGGAGAGGATTCAGCTGTGGCATTGAAACTCTATTGGGACAAAACAAAGGGAATTTTATGTGAATTCTTGTTCTCAGTGTCGATGACATTTATGGGAACACCCTACTCAATGTTGCTGTCATTCAAGATGACGGAAACCAACATGTGGAGTGCGGGATTATTGCCTGCTATCTTGACGGAATACTGGGTGTGGGCAATTATTGTACCTGTTATCGCTGCAATTTGCATAGTAGTCTTTGTGGTACGCAAACGTGCGTCCCATAGTACGCTGCCTCCGCCTCCTTGATCCTTTCGAAAATATTTCTCTCAAAGTTTAACATTTCTCAAATATTTGTTCCAGATAAATGAGGCAAAGTAACCGGTTTGCGACAATGAAAGTGTACAAGTTACCACGGTTGGGCTAGTTCCTCTGCTGGTCTTGCATACTTTGGCGAACTCAGTTTAAAATTAGGATCGCTTGGAGCGCTCTTTCAGTCTCTTCACAACGGAGAAAGCCTTTTCCGCAGTTGAGACACAACATAAGAGGTCGTCAATCGTTGCTATAAGGGTTTGAAGCCTAAGTTCACATCGAATCGATGTCAAAACTTCAGAACCCCTTCGTGTCGTCTTTATGAACAAACCGCGAGGAACCTTTACGTTATCCGGCGAAACGGCTTGGGCAACTGCTTCGGCCTCCCTTTCGTTTTCGTAGGGAATCCTGACCTCAGCCTCCAAGTTGCTTCTCCTCCAACCGCTTCCTAACAAGCTCGTCCACAAGTTCTACGAAGGGTTTCATGTTTTTGATGGGAACTTGGGCTCCAGCAGCGACGTCGTGTCCTCCCCCCTTGCCCGAATGTTTTTCGGCGGCAATCCGCAGAATCTCTCCAAGGTTAAGACCTCTGCCCGTCAATGTATCTAGCGCTCTCGCTGAGACCTTGATTAAGCTTTCCCCAGAGACAGTGGAGTAGGCGATGATGGGTTTATCGTGTTTAGGGAGGTTGGTTGATAGGATGGAAGAAACCGTTCCTATCATGTTTTCATGGATGAAATTTTCGCCCCGCACCACGTAGATGCTGTCTAACTCCTGTATGCGACCAGGTTTCTCGTTTAACCAGTTCAAGCACTTGGTGATGGTTCGCCGATACTCCTCCAGCACGGTGTTAGCCTGCTCAAGGGCAGTTGCTCTGTCTCCCATGCAGACGGCCACGCCGAGACTCGGCTTCTCCATTCGCCCAGTAGCGTTGAGCAGAACTGCGAACTCTCGGGCATCTCTGAGCGGAGTCCAAGGTTCTTCGTTGGTTAGGGTGTAAACGCTTCCGATCAGGCTTAGAGCGATGTTGCTTGGTAGTCCCTTTGATGCCAAGTGGTCGGCGAGCGCGGAAAACAGTTTCTTTTTCTCCTCTTCTGAAAGGTCTCTCAACGCCAGCCACTTGTCCTTGCTCTTTGGTGTGATTCCCACGCGCTGGACTAGGAAGGCGTAGCTTGCGTCTTCTTCTCCACTTATGCTAGGGATAAACGGGTTTGTGGTGCAGGCTAACGCCTTGTGCATGGGGCGTGTCTCCCTTCCGAAAAAGAGAAGGTCTGTTTCGAGCTTGAGAAGGCCGGAGTTAACGGCGTCCTCCACAATTGTTTCGTTGACGCCTCCCAATCCCCGCTGCTCGTATTTGTCTTGGAGGTCCCCAAGGGCTCCAACCGTGGCGACACAGGCTAAATCAACGTTCGTTTTATCAAGAGCCTTGGCCACGAGGTATGCCACCCCAGCCCCGCTTAGATCACGGGACCCATCAATTTCGTGGAGGTGAGGGTTAACATGGATGAACGTTGACGGAGTTTCACCGACGGGTTGATGATGATCGAGAACGATTACACGACGGTCAGACAGTCCTTCGCCTAGTAGGTCAAGCTCACCGCTTCCAAGGTCAGTGAATATGGTTAGGGCAGTTTTTTCCGCGGCAGCTATTCCGTTAATCACGTTCTTGTCTAACCATCTCTCAACTCGAATGCGAAGCCTTCCTCCCAACCTGACTAAGCATTTCCCGATAACGCCCGCCGCGGCCAGCCCGTCCGCATTATAGTGGGAGGCCACATGGATGGTTTTCTCTTCTTCAACGTACTCATGAATTAGGTTAGCTGCCTCAGAGGCACTTTTCAGGAGACCGTTGATCTGCTCTTTCTTCACAGTGATGGAACCCCAAAATCAGGTAAGTGATGCAGTTTTCGCTTTATATTTCCAATCTGGCGGCAGCACTCCCTCACGTTTATAGTACCTTGAGAGTTTGTGAATTTTTGCTTCGATGATCTGGAGGGCCGTCTTGTTGCGGAGGTCCTTCTCGTTCTTTTCGAGGTGAGCATGAAGGCGCGCTGCCTTTTTCAGCAACGTTTCCAAGTCTTCGGGGAGGGAAGGCGCCAACTCCGCGTCTTTCAAAATTTTGGTGACGGTTTTTCCTGCTATGGACTTGGTTAGGGGGATGCCGTGCTGGTCGCGTAGGATTGTTCCGATCTTGCTGGGGGCGTGGCCCTCTTTTGCAAGCTTAATAACTAGAGCTTCCACTTCCTCTGGCTTGTACTTGCACCAGACTGGAGGCCTCTTGCTGACGGGGCGAGTAGAATGCGACCTTCCCTTATGTTTCTTTGGCAATTTTCGTCCTCCGAACGACCTTTAAGAGCGAGCGGTTGCTGATATTTAAAATCTTCGTTGAAGGGCTGACATGTACCATCTAGCAAATTTCCGCAGGGCCTCAGCCCGATGTGAATATCTATTTTTCTCCATCAGGGTCATTTCCGCAAAGGTTTTGCCGCGACTGGCAGAGGGTTCAAATATGGGGTCGAAGCCAAAGCCGAGGTTCCCTCGTGCTTCAAAAGAGATTTTTCCCTCAGCTCTACCATGAAAACACCTTGGTTGTTCTTCTGGACTGCAGAAGGCGACAACAGAGTGGAAGTGGGCATCTCGCTTCCCCGCGTCTTTAATTAGTTTAAGGATTCCTTTGGTTCCTATTGTCCTGTATACATAGGAGGAGTAGGGTCCTGGAAAGCCGTTCAATGCCTCTATAAAAAGTCCAGCGTCCTCCACAATGATGGGTAGGCTACACTTTTTCACAGCTTCTGTGGCCGTAGCTCTCGCTATTTTCTCTATGTCGTCATCTTGAATCTCAACGGTTTCCACCCTGATGAGGGCAGTTGCAACTCCATGCTCGGCTAGAACCCGTCGTGCTTCGTTGAATTTGTGAATGTTGCTTGTCACGAAAAAGGCCACTCTGCCCCTCGGAAATTGCCCCGTAGATTTCAATTTATTTTATTCTCCTTTTCTTTTGTAACTAAACCATTTAGGGTTGATGAAGAACCCTTTATTTTGTTTTGCCTCAACTGGTTCTGTTAACTTATCGGTTGGCGAAAACTTGTGCGCGCGAAAACTGCTTTTTATGATGTGGAGTTTCGCTTTTTTTGGGTTTACGCAGACTTTAAAGTTATCATTCTAGTGGCAGAAACAGAAGATTAAATACGTATCCATTCAAAGACTTCTTTCTTAACATGAACAAGGGATTATTGTAGGAATTGATGGAGATTGGTAATTCAAGTCTGAAATAGAATCAAGTAGTCGTATCAGATAAAGGGTCAGATTCTTCCCAGACTCTGTTGAAGAAATCAATTGCCGATTTTATCAGGTCAGGGTAATTTGACCATATACCTGCGTCAAAACGGGTTCCACCGATACAATCGGTCTGTAAGTCCCCTGAGCCAACAATCAATACCCTTCTATCTGGAACACAAAAGATTCTGGCATGGAGCATAGGGTGTGTTCTGACTTTAGCACCAGCCTTACTCATTCTTGTGAGAGCATCCTTGTTTCTTCTGTTTGTTAGTGCCCCGCTAGGGCTTATTATTCTGACATAACGTGCAACAGGAAGTAGCGTATTTAACATTGCTTGGTCGAAGTATCCCATTATGTAGAGGTCTGATTCAGGTCCTCCTCCACGATAGGGGCTAATTACGCTATCTATCATCTGACTGTATGTTCTAATTTGTGGAGAACTCTCGACAAATCTTGGGATTAAACTCTCCCTACTTTCCATTATCGTTCTAAGTCGACACACTTCTTCTCTAACTTGTTCCAAGGTGCCCAATTTATTTTTTATTTCATCCAAAGTTCTTTTGATTTCATTTTCCAATAATATCCCCGATAATTGCAATAAGCAGTTTAAAAACAAAAACGTTTTGTTTATATGCGAACTTGGCTTTATCAATTTGATTCCATCTCATTTATCGGAGATGAGCCTATCGAATGTGAGAAATGTGGAAAAGTTATAGCAGAACCTGAAGGATCATCAGAGTTCCAAGTCTTTAAAGTCATCCCATGTTATTGGATTCTTTTCCTTCTTGCGTTCTCTATAGAGTCTGTTAAAATGTTTCCTAAACTTCATTGAGAGCTCGTAACGTTTCCCTTTCCTCCATTCTTTTCCTATGATTCCTTTTTCTGTTTTCCATAGCTCCCAAAAAGCAGCACAGTATAACATACGTTTCTGAGGTTCCTCTGAAGGATGATAAACAAATTCCTCTTTTGGATACCGTTTTCCCTCAAAACCAATGTAACCCACTATGACACCTACATCATTCTAGTAAATGCAGAAGTTTCTTTCTTAAATCTTTAGTACAACTTGAAATGATGTGAGTTTCTCTTTTAATTCTAGATGTATTTTTCATACGGGTTTTTAAGGAACATCTCCATTATTCCTCATGTCTTGGCGATGAAGAAACCCTTAGCATTTCTAGCTCTAGTAGTATTTGTTTTCCTTTTGTGCAGTTTCCTAGTCAAGGTTGGGCAAGCTGGGCGCATTGGTGTGGGGACCTATTACACAGGAGGTGTACCTACAGACGACTTCGTACAAGGGTATGATGTCAGGATAATAGCTGATAGCAGTGATATTCCAATAACAATTAATGTTACAGACCCAGATGGTGTATTCGTGCACACCGAAACCCATTATGGTTATGTGTACGACAAGATATTGAGTAACTTGACACAAAAAATAGGTAAGTACACTGTTGAAGTAACCTCGCCTTGGGACGAGGAACAGGAAAACTACGCACGCACATACTACAATGTGTTTTCGCCAATTGTGGGCGGTAAAGCGGTTCCGATAAATATACCAGCAAAAAAGCCTGAATTGCAGTTTCCTTGGATATGGCTACCAACAATCATACTCCTATCGGTTACAACAGTAGTCTATGTTAAACTTAAGAAAAAGAAACATTGAATCTTCCATTTTCTTTTCTTTATTCCATTAGTATCTGTAACATTAGATTATCTCTTAAACAAACAATCAAAGAACCAGTTAAATACAACTATAAACCTGGTATAATCTTGGTTTATCATACAAAACAGGGTCTCTTACCAGCTTATCTTCCATATTCTTAGAGATTGTATACCTAGTTTAATGTATGCTTCAAGTTTATTAAAAGAATGCTTTGTTGATACGATTTCACGTTGTTATTCTTATAGTCATTATTATGATGTTAGCATCCATAACATTTCATTGTATAAAAAAGAAGGAGTTTATGAGAGTAGTTGTAGTAACTCGTTCTGAAGAGGTTTTAATCCTCTGAACACTTTGTTCTTTACCCTTTGTAGTATTGGTTTGTAGTAGAACCTTAAGAATACATCTTGACTCACTCGACCTTGTAAGAGATTTATCATTTCTGTTGGCAATGTCTTTCTTAGAGTAGTAGCGTACACCTTTCTCAATTCTCCAGACTTGTTAGGCATTTGCAGTCTTCCTATCCTAGAATCTAATGAAGCATATGTAGAGGGGGGGCTATAGAGGGGGTCTAATAAAAATAAAGAGAGAGAACCCTAACTCACAAAGATAATTTTATAAACCCAACAGAATAAATCCTCCAAAAGCAAGGTGTCATTCTTGGCAAAAGCATTCGTATTAATAAACGCAGAAACAGGCTCTGAAAAAAACGTCGTAGAAAAAGTCAGAACTCTAAAAAACGTGAGAGAAGCCCACTTCGTCTTCGGAGTCTACGACGTCATAGCCGTTGTTGAAGCCCCAGACATAGACGAACTCAGAAACACCATACACAACCAAATGAGACAGGTGAAAGGAATCAGATCAACCTGCACCATGGTCGTCATAAAATAAACTACCTCTCAGAAACATAGCGTCCTCTCCTCTCTATCTCCCCAATCTTCTCCAACACCTCCCTTGCCACATTGTCTCCCACAGCTCGAGTGTACCCCTCAATAACCGCGTCGAAACATTCTTTTGCATGTCTGTAATGGGTGCTCTGAAACGCCCTTTTCATAAGGTGTAAGTCCACCCCCCTAGACTCCAGTTCCATAGATCGCTCACTCAGACCGAAGTCCACGAAAACAACCCTGCCCTCCGGGGTGAGAATCATGTTGGATGTGGTGAGGTCGCTGTGGATGATTCCGTGGTTGTGGAGTCGGCCAATCAACTCGCCAATGTGACGACACAAGTGTTGTCTCTCTTCGGGTGGAAGATAGTCGAGGATCTGCTTAACCTGCTTTCCCTCAATGAACTCCATGACGATTGTTGTTCCCTCAGTGTCGACCATAAAAATTGTGGGGGTTGGAACCCCCGCCTCCTTCGCTTTATGAATATGCTGGGGCTCATGTATGGTTCGGTGAAGCCGAATTTCCTTGTCCAGCTTGGGGACGCGATACTTTTTTGACAACCGCCGCTTCATGATTACTCTGCGGTCTTGCCAATCTTCCAGATAGAGGTTGGCTTCCGCTCCCTTCTTTATGAGCACGATTCAGCCTCCAACCCAGGGCACCGGAACCTCGTCCAGCCGCCACTTCAGTTTGACGAAGCTTTTCTCTATGGGAAGTGTCACATGGTGCTGGTAGGCGAGAATTCCTGTCCATGCGATCATGGCTCCGTTGTCTAGGGCATACTGCTTGGGAACTACGCAGAATCGGGCGTTGTGCTCTTCAGCAATGGATTCAAGCATGGACTGTAGTCTCTTGTTGGCTGCAACCCCGCCTGTTAACAGAACCTCTGGCTTCTCAGTGTGAGCCAGCGCCCTCTCTGTAACCTCGGTCAGCATGGAGAACGCAACTTCTTGGAGGCTAAAGCACAGGTCTTCGAGGCTGTGCTTCCCCTCACGAAGCAGCTGGACAGCCGCTGTGAGAAACCCGCTGAAGGATAAATCCATGCCCTTCACCGTGTAGGGGAGAGGGATAAGCATTTGACCGCGGCTCGCCAGCTGCTCAACCAGTGCGCCTGGAGGCATCCCCTCCCTCTCGTGCAGTCCAGCCTCCCGAGCGAAAACGTCGAGGCAGTTTCCCACCGCTATGTCCAAGGTCTCGCCGAAAACGCGGTATCGCCCTGCCTCAAAGGCAGAGACTATGGTGTTCCCCCCCGAAACATAGAGGGTAACTGGATCCACAGCTTTAGCAACGAGCTTTCCTATTTCAATATGTGCCACACAGTGATTAACCCCTACTAATGGAACCCCCAGATAGGAGGCTAGGGCACGGGCTGCTGTGGCACCAGTGCGAAGACAGGGGCCCAAGCCGGGGCCTTGAGAAAAGGCGACAACTTGAATGTCTTGAGGCTTTACTCCAGCCTTCTGAAAGGCTTCCGCCAAGACCTTTCCAGCCACCTCCGCGTGGTGCCTAGCTGCTTCACGGGGGTGGATTCCTCCCTTCTCGGGCACGTACGCGCTGATCACGTTGGCGAGAACCTTGCCATCAATGGAGAGGATTCCAACGCTGAAATCGTCGGCTGTAGACTCGATGCCCAGGCAGTAGGAGGCGACTGAACGGCACTTCGGCAACGTTTTCAGCTCCTTTGTGGTCAATCTTGCTGGTTTTGGCATGTTTAACATGAGGCGTAACTACTTAAATCTTCGCACAACCACCCAATAAAATAATACCACTACGCGTTTTAAAAGATGCACAATTCAACTGGAAGCGTTGAACATGCGCGCGTGGCTTCCATCAACGCCTAGCGCAATTATTATTTCTTCAGCATTAGAAACTCATAAGTGCGATGTGAAGAAGATGAAACTGGCCGACTATTTCTCTTTAGAAGAAACCTTGGCATACATTCAGTCGCTCTTTGACCTAGGCGAAAAAGCAGCAGGCACGAAAGAAGAACTTGAAGCAATGAACCTGTTCGAAAGAGAGTTCAGAAAACTTGGGCTGGAGAACGTTCACCGCGAACCCTTTGCGGCGGTCTCCCGAAACTACAAGGATTGTCAGCTGAAAATATTAGAGCCCTCAGTCGAAGCGGTTCCCTGTGTAAACGGCGGAACAAGCATGTCAACTCCGCCCCAAGGCATACGCGCTGATCTTATTGATGCTGGTTTCGGAACAGTAAAAGACTATGAGAGGTTGAAGAAGAGGGGAGTAGATACAAGGGGAAAAATAGCCCTCATAGAGAGAAGTGACAGATTGACCAGCTGGGCTGACATCCCTTGTCGTTTGGCTAAGAACTTCGGCGTCGAAGCAGTGGTTTTCACCGCATTTTTCTCTGAGCACAAAGCGTTTAGAAAAGACGCTTTTCCCTTCGCTCCAATACCCGTGGTAAGCATTCCCTACGAAGTGGCCCAATCTTTACGCGCAAAAATACAGGAACAAAACGTGAAGGTTGAGTTAAAAAACATAGTTGAAACAAACGAAAATGGTGTTTCCTACAATGTGATTGGTGAGCTTGTTGGGTCCAGATACCCTGAAGAGATAATCGCGTTAACTGCCCATCATGACAGTTGGTTTGGCGGAGCCAACGACAATGCTTCTGCAGTTGCGATAATACTGGAAATCGCGAAGATTCTTAGTGAAAACTTCAAACCCAAACGGACAATCAGGTTCATATCCTTTGGCGCAGAAGAATCAGGATCAAAGAATTTTTTCGAGTGGTCAGTTGGATCCTTTGACTATGCGAATAAACATTCAGAAGAGATGAAAAACATTGTAGCAAATATTAATCTTGACGTCCCAGCGTTTGGAGACGCTGTTATTTTACGAGCCACGCCTGAGATGACAACTTTTGTGAAACAATCAGTAAAGGATCTTGATCTTGAAACGATTTTCAAAGTCGCCAAAATGACCACAACCGCGACTGATCACTGGTCCTTTGTAGTGTGTGGAGTGCCGAGCGTAAACTTTGGCTCAGACATACCAGCATATGAGAAAATATACCATACAAACTATGATACGCCAGCTAATGTAAGCCGTTACCTACTAGAGTATTCGTCAAAAGTTGTGCTCTCCCTCACTTCTAGATTAGATTCAGTAGATGTCTTGCCGTATGATTTTCTTCCAACTGTAAAGAAATTGGAAAATGATCTTTGGTTTAGAAGAGCTAAGACAAGAGGTGTTGTTGACATTTCCAGATTGTTGAAGAAAACAAGAAAATTGAAAGTTCTAACTCAAGAGTTTAGCGAATTGAAAAGTAGAAAATTCGAAAAGGGTATTAAATCAATTAACAGATTTCAGCTTGAAATATGCTCATTGTTGAACAGGCATATGATAGGTACGGGTGGAGAAATAAACAAAGACGCTGCCTGGGTTACCGCTGAATGTCTGGACATGCTCGTGAATCTAAAAACTGCGGTGGAAGCCTTGCGCAATAATGATTTAGAGAAGGCAATCAAGTCGTTGGGTTCCCTTCGAACCATGAGTTGGGGACTAAACGTTAACCTCAAAGTCTACAACCAAACCTTCAATTTAATGACAAAACATTCTCGCTACCCCGGAATTTATTCAAATGTGATGGCTGAAATGCTGTCTTTGTTAAAGAAAAAGAGAAGCAAAAAAGTCGAAGTTTCAAAGGAGTTGTCTTCTATTGAAAAAGAGTTCAACGATAAGTTGGAGGAGGTTAATGCCAAACTATCTGCCCTTGAAGAGAGTGTTGAAAAATCATTCCAGAAGCTAGTGCAGATGATCTGTAAATTGTCTGACTAATGCATATTCGAAATGGCCTTTCTTCAGTGAAAAGGTTTTTTATGAAAGTTTTCTATGAAATGAGGCTATGGAAACTTCAGAGATAAAATTTGGATATAACCTATTCTCCCTTTCCGCTTTAGACTCTGTGAAAGCTGGCGTTATGGCAGAGAAATACGGTTTCGACTCTGTTTGGGTTCCTGACCACCTTATCGAAGATGGAGCCTTCGTAGACCCTTGGAGCGTCATGGCAGTCATAGGTGCCCAGACGAAGCGTGTCTTCCTATGTACTGGCGTTACCGACACTCAGAGGTGTCACCCCGCCAAGACAGCCCAGTCCGTCGCCACCCTCGACGAGCTTAGCCATGGCCGCGCTGGGCTGGGCATCGGTGCAGGTGAAGCTATGAATATTGTTCCTTTTGGCATCCGTTGGGATGAGGACCCACGCGAAAGAGCGCAGAGGTTAAGAGAGGCCATCGAAGTTATCAAGCTTTTATGGGGTTCTTCGAAGGAGAATATGGTAAGTTATGATGGTAAGTTCTTCCGGTTGAGGGATGCTTGGCTTGACCAGCACCCAGCCCAGAAGCCGCACCCACCTGTCTATGTTGGAGCCATCTCATCCACTCGATTGCTTGAACTGACTGGAGAAATAGGTGACGGATGGTATTCGTGGCTAGTCACTCCTGAAACCTACACTAAACGGCGGGAGAAGATAAAGGGAGCTGCAGAGAGGGCTAAGAGGAAACTTGAAGATATAGACGCGGTTGCAACAATCTACACAGCGTTTACAGAAGATCCTAAAATTCAGAGAGAACTCATAGAATCGACTAGAATTGAAATTCTGATATCAGACTACCCTGGCTTGAAGAGTTTGGGGGTTAAACTTCCATTACCTGAACAGTACACATACCAGTATGTAGCGGTCACTGAAAGATACTCACCAATCCTCGTGGAAATGGCGAGACAGATACCTGAAAAAATATTCAAAAAGTACGCGTCAATCGGGAGTGTCGATGAGTGCATCGATTTCATCGAAGGTTTCGTCCGAGTTGGAGCCAAGCACATATCCATCTGTGACTTGATGATTAGCGAGAAGGGACTGCTGGGCGTCGGAGAGACCCTCAAAATCTATGGTAGCAAAATCATACCTTACTTTAAGGAGCAGAGTAGGAAATAGAAACATAAATGTGTGGTTTCATCAACCGCATCATGATTCACGCACTAGCAACCTCTTCCGCTTTCTCGATGAGAACTTCCTTCTTTTCCACTGGGATAATAACATTGGCTGCGTACTCATGACCGTCGGCGACGCCAAATTCCTTAGAGGCTTTTATTAACAAATTGACAGCGCCTGGTATCTTTCCTTGATCGATGAGCGTTTGCATTTCTCTTGGAACGCGAACAGAAGCCTTTGCAAACGCTCCTTTCAGCTTTCCCCAGCTTGGCACTTCTGGCTGTGCGTTCATGGCTCCGAGAATGTACTTGTTAGGCTTAATCAGCCTCCTTTGATAGGACAGGAAGGAGCAGAACTGCCCTATGACCTTCGTGCCCATACCCATGTACACGTCTCCGGCGTCGAACCATTGGATGTGATTGGTTTCCCTTAACCGTTCGCGGTAGAGCCTCGTCAGAAGATGCTTGTTCGCTTCCTTCCTCCTTTCCTCCAACTCATCGATTTTCTGTTTAATCTTATCAGTTATTCCTTCCAAACAGGCTTTGATCCCGAGTTCGGGTCCCCCCTCATAGTAGCCCGTGGCTCCCAAAATCTGAAGCTTGGAGAAAAGGCTCTCAACGCTGATCCCGAGCTTCACGATCTCCATTTTCTTTCCCTCAACCCTAACAGCTGCGTTTTCAATAGCCTCATCCAGCACAACCTTGTTTAGGCTTGTAAATCCGCTTGGAATTTCACAGCTTCCCACCAGCGCTAGGTAGGAGAGGTCCTTGTTGCGTTCGCTCAGAGCCTTTGCAAACATGTAGCAACAAGTGGCCCCAGAGAAGTCGTTTTCTCCGCGGAAGCCGTAATGCTCTAGGTTAAGGTCGTAAACCCTGGGGTCGCCTGCTGGCATGGGGTCGTGGTGGTCCAGAATGATGACTAGGTTTCGGCTAGAGTTACGTTCAGAGATGAAGTCGGCGTGGGCGGAGCCTATATCCACATAAAAGATGACTTGGCCCTTACCTTGATGCAGGCTTTCAACAACCTCTGGGTAAACCTTCTCTAAACAAAAAGTCCTAACCCCACATCCCTCCCGCTCTAATGCCGCCTTCGTAACCGCAGCAGAACAGAGGCCATCTGCATCATCGTGGTGAACCAAAACGATTTCCCTGGGCTTCATTTGCCTCAACTCAGAAATTGCTGCGGCAACCTTTTTTCCAAACTCTTCGTAACTCATAATGACCCCAACATAGGATGGTGTGGAGCTACTTAAAATCTAAGCGGACGGCGTGCTAAAACATGGCTGACTTATCTGAGATGCTTAGTGGGGATTCCATCGTTCTCTTCGCCCCTTTTCCGTGGTTGTGGAGTTCGGTTTTCAACTATCGCAAAGAATATATGAGTTGTGCTATAAACTTCGCCAAGGTGGGGTGCATGAGAAACATACTGATTAACGGCTTGAAGCAAACTCCCCTCGAAAAGCAAGGTTTGGAGATCGTGGAGAGGAAGGGCCTCGGCCACCCAGACTATATATGCGACGCCATCATGGACCGGATTTCCGTGAGGCTTTCCAGAGAATACCTGGAGAAGTTTGGGGCAATCATGCACCATAATGCCGACAAATCCATGCTGGTCGCCGGAGAAGCTGAAACCAGATTTGGCGGCGGAATTGTGAAGGAGCCTATGGTCCTCATATTTGGTGACAGGGCAACCTTTGAAGTTGAAGAGGTTAAGGTACCTGTAAAGGAAATCGCTGTTAAGACAGCTAAAGAATGGTTCAAAGAAAGCCTTAGATTTGTTGATCCGGAAAAGCATGTGAGGTATCAGGTTGAGTTGAAGCCGGGGTCACCGGAACTCGTGGACATTTTTAAGAGGAGGGGAAGGGTTCTCGGTGCCAACGACACTTCGGCGGCAGTCGGGTACGCGCCCATGACCAAAACAGAGACAATTGTTCTGAAAGCCGAGCGGTACATGAACTCTAAGGATTTCAAAAAGGAGTTTTCTGAGTCGGGTGAGGACGTGAAGGTTATGGGACTTAGAAGGGGCAACGAGTTGAGCCTCACCGTCTCTATGGCGCTTGTCGATCAATTCGTGGAAAGCGAGAGAGACTACTTCAGAAAAAAGGCTGAGATCCATCAGGAGATTGAGAATTTTGTGAAAGAAAATGCAGAGTTCGGGAGGATTGCGGTGAACTTGAACACGCTGGATGTGAAGGGAAGAGGCATAGGCGGGGTTTACCTAACCGTGCTGGGCACCAGCGCGGATGGTGCAGACTCTGGTCAGGTTGGGAGGGGAAATCGGGTGAATGGAGTTATCCCCTTGAACAGGCCCCTATGCTCCGAGGCAGCGGCTGGAAAGAACCCTGTGAGTCATGTTGGAAAGATCTACAACCTCCTTACGCATAGGATTGCCAACCAAATATACGAGAAGGTGGCTGGGATAGAAGAGGTTTACATATGGCTGCTTAGTCAGATAGGTACACCAATCAATCAGCCAGCTATAGCCGCTGCTCAAGTTGTCATGAAAAAAGGGAATCACATAGAAGACGTTCGGAGAGAAATCGAGGAAGTAATAAACTTCGAGTTGGAAAACATAGACAAATTCTGCATGGACCTAGCGCATGGAAGAATTCCTATATGCTAGGGATGTACTTATGTTAGGGGCGCCATGTTTCGAATCCCAAAGCTTAATACCGTGTTAATGAAATGCGAAAATTGGGGATACAGTTGAGCGCGAAAGAACCATCCGTAATCGTTGTCACAACCCCAACCGTGCCGGGCTATGAGATTGTGAGGGTCCTTGGTCCGGTTCATGGGATGACCGTGAGAACGCGGGGTGTTGGAGGAAAGATCATGGCTGGGATAGAGGGAATTTTCGGAGGCGAGGTAACCTCGTACACGTCGGAGTGCGAAAAAGCTCGAAGAGAGTGTACGGATAGACTGATTGAAAACGCCAAGAAAATGGGAGCTAACGCCGTTGTTGGAACAGACTATGAGACAAGCGACATTCTGCAGGGCACGGCAACGGTTTTCGCCTCTTCCGGAACCGCCGTGATCGTCGAACCCGTTGAGAAAAAAGGGTAGATTCTTCCCCTGCCTTTGACTAAAGTACTATCTGAAGCACCTCCAATGTTTACTCAGGACCTGCTTCAACTGTGCGAGTGTGTCTTCGACCCTTCGGCGGTTCCAGCTGGCTTCTAACGGAGGAGTGTACGGATCGGTCACGCCGAGAGTTTCTAAGCCGACTACACCTGCTATAAGGGCGTACCAACAGAGTGGCAGAACAGCTGGGTTGTATCCGCTGCCGGGCATCAAGACGAGTTTGCCTCGACAAACTCTCTCCGCCTCCTCCACAATGGTGCGGGATAAGGCGAAAAAACCGTTCACCGTGAGCCCTAGGTTGCCAAGCATATCAGCGAAGTGGGAGTCGCTTCCTCCATTAGCTACAATGAGCTCGGGTTTGAACTCCTCTGCGAGTGGAACAAAGGTTTCCTTCACTGCGTGTAGGTAGGTTTGGTCGCCAGTTCCCGGAGGAAGAGGAACGTTAACGTTGTATCCTTCACCTGCTCCAGTTCCGATCTGTTCGATGAAGCCTGTGCCTGGGTATATGGTTCTCGGGTCTTGGTGCAGCGAGATGAACAAGACGTTAGGATCTGAATAGTAGATGTCGCTGGTTCCATTGCCAAAGTGCACGTCATAGTCCAAAATCAACACTCGCTTGAGTCCATGTTTTTCGCGTAAGTATTCCACCAGCACGGCTATGTCGTTGAACAGACAGAAGCCTCCGCCGTAGTTTCTGCCAGCATGGTGATAGCCACAGCCTAACGCCACCCCACGACCGACCTCACCGTTGTAAACAGCCCTTCCAGCCTCTATGGCACCGCCAACAATCAGTTGGGCAGCCTCAAGGATTTTTGGTGAGACTGGCGTTTCAATGTCGTAGGGCTTGCTTGTCTCCGCCAAACGATAGATTAGATTCACATAGTTTTCGTCATGAACCATGAGTAGATCCTGTTTAGTGGCAGGATTGGGCTTCAACACGATTACATGAGGGAGACGAAACAGCCCCTGTTCTTCGAAAAAGCGCATAGCGTTGATGAAGCGGTCTCCTCTGAAGGGGTGGCCTAGCCCCAAGTCGTACTGACTAAACTTTTCATGATATGTCACTCCAGCCTTCAAAGCAGCCTCTCCCTAGCATCGCTGATATCGTGTTCGATAACAGTATAAAGTCTTCTCCAGAACCAAAAAAGTCCATTATTCTAATCGTTAAAGAGGAGGGGGTTACAGCAGGCTAGCACAGCGCACAACAAACAAAAAAAGATGAAAAGAGGTTGTTTGTAGGTTCGAAGGCCTAAAAGCTATCCTTCCGTTTCTTCCTCTTCCAATGCTCTGCTGGAGCCTCTTCCGCAACTACCTCAGTCTCTACCACCTCAAGGTTTTCAATAGTTTCAGAAGTTTCAGCGGCTTCAGAAGTTTCAGCAACTTCAGCAGTCACGATTTCTTCAACCGACTCCTCGGGTGATGGAAGACTCTTTTCTTCTGTCAAGGTCTCCTCTACGGGCGTTTCTGTCAATATCTCGGCTTCTTCGGTTGCCGGGACCTCCATCGGTTGTTCGTATGTCGCTTCCTCGGTAACAGGTTCAACTTTTTCCGGTACTTCCACCGGCACTTCAATCTGAGGCTTCAAAGGCACCTCAAGTGTTTCTCCACCTCTTTCCTCTATGGTTTCGGCTGGCGGGGATGGAGATACAAGCTCTGCCTCTTCTGGGAAGAGGTCGGCCATCGCCTCTTTAATTACATCAAGTTGCTGCTTTGCAGCTTCAAGTCCGAGGGTTAGGGCGTTGCTTTCGCGTTCATGTAGCTCTTCATCGATTTCTCCGGCAGCGTATTCGATCTCCGTGCTTGCAAGGAACTTCTCCAGCGTCTTAATCTGTTGCTCAAGTTCGGTAATCTTAGCGGTCATATTTCCGGCTAGGGCTTTCTGGCGGGCCTCGATCTCAGCTACGGCTTCGGTGAGACTTTTGTTCAGATCTTCGTATGTAAGTTGCGAGATTTTGCCTGTGTTGAACAGATTGTCCAGCGCCTGCTTCTTTTTCTTCGCTAGCTCCAGTTCTCTGCTTACTTTTTCAAAGGAATACTTCCATGAAATCAAATTTACACACCTAGCTGGTTTTTAGCCTAAAAGAACGAAATAACTTTTATTTTCATCTAGGTATATCGTAGATTAATATTCTCTGGTTCTTTTCCGCTAAGTCTTACACAAATAGGTGTAGAATTGAAGTTCGCAGAATAGTGAACTTGTAAAGAGAAGAAGGACTAGAAGAGAATAAGAGAGATTGGAGCCTAATAAAGGTAGAATATTGAAAACAAATTTTCTCAGAAAAGCTTGCGCTATAAGGGGGAGGGGGGCTATAGGGGGTCTAAAAATAATAAAAAGAGAGAACCACCTTGATGAGTCTGTATATCTTACATGCTCCATCCTTAAAATTCGGATTCTGATTTAGACTAAAGCATAAATATCTAATCGTATATAGATAAGTCAGAATCCGACTAAACAAAACCTACATGACTCGGTGATGGGTTTTGGAAATGAAGGTCATTAAGAAGATGCACAGAAGGATCGTCAAAAGTTTCTTAGATGTGCTGGTCTTGGCGGAGCTAAGGAAGAGCGTTATGAGCGGCTACGACATTATCGGGTTTATTCACAACAAGTTCGGTATGTTAGTCAGCTCAGGCACCGTCTACTCCCTACTGTACTCCATGGAGAGGGAAGAATTGATAGAGGGTAAGTGGAACCAGAGAAAGAGGGTTTACACGCTGACCGAGAAGGGCGAGGAAACAATCAAAGCTATCCTGAACGCAAACAACGAAATTCAAAGTCTTATTAGAAGCCTCCTGTCGTAATGGAGGACGAACCAAAGTAGCGGACGTCAGAAAAAGCGAAGACCGAGACTCTTCCTTCTTTAGTTGTTCTTAGAGTTTTGGAGCCAGCTGTTCTACAGCCTTCTTCACCTTGTTCCACTCGTCGAGGTTTCTCAGCTGGAACTTGTGTTTCCTCTTCCACTTTCCATCTCGGAACTGCCACATGTACATGGCAATGGAACGCTTCCCGTAGGACTCGACTATCGCCACTGCCTCCCACCATTTTTCGCTTCTGAAGATGGTTACGTGATCAAGTACTTTGTAAAAGTCTGAAATTGGTAACTTTTCGCTCATTTTTGTCTCCCCTACCATATCATGGAGTGATTTCAATTTAAGTTCTTTCATAAACCCTTGATGTTTTGTTTTTGTTATTTTTATTTGTGTTAATCGTACCGACTCGACAAAATCCTCTTTCTCAAACTCCTAAGCTCATCCGCCGCGAACCTTAAGAGACGCAACTCCTCTGATTCCTTCATCAACCTCTTTAACTGGCTCACTACCTCCCCTAAAAACTCTTCATCGTCATCCAATTCATAGGCCTTCATTTAAACATCTATCGCCCATCGTAATACTCACTATACTAAATGTCTTCGCTCTCTATAAAAAAGTTGTTTATCACATCTCAACAACAGAAATGAAGATTAAACTGCAGTAAAGACTACCCGACCGCTAAGACCCCTTCAAAAACCTTATCCTCAGCAACATCCAGCTCTCTCGCTAACCAAATCTTTAACAACCTAGTGTCCCGAGGAAATTCGCCGCTATAAGTTAGAACCCGACCCCCCTTCAAGGCGTCAGCCTGAAAGGTCTTCTCCGCCTCCCTGAAAAGAAAAGAAACCGTCTCTGCGCCGGTCGCCAACACCTTAAAATCTTCCCACTGCTTACACCTAACAATCACCGGCGGTCCATGGGCATAAACCGGTGCTTCGCGGGGAGAGGAAATGAACTTGATCAAGTTAGAGATTTCTGTTTGAAGGCTCGAGAGACGCCCTTCAACTGCTTCTATCTTGCCAGACACTTCACCGGTTTCACCAAACTGCTTTGTTACTTCACCGAGTTCACCAACCAACCGGTCCAGATCCTTCTCATGCTCCTTAAGTACACTTATAATAAAGTCGAGGGCCTCGAGAGCCTCACTCTTCGTTGGCTTTTTCGTCATGTTCTCTCTCCCATACAACGATTAATACTTCAATTTTTATGTAGATAAAGGTAGCGAATCGAGAAACTATATCGATACAAAAGCACGCGCATACTAATTAATAATTCAAACCAAGGAAACTAATGGAAATGAGCCCAGGGGATCCTTCCAGTAAAACGGAAGACATGTATCCAGAATTAATATTTCAAATTCATAAACTAGTTAAAGGCAAACACTGAACAACCGCTTGTTGATGGAGGATAAAAATTGAAAAGAACACTATCCCCGGATGAGCGGAAACAACTCGAAAAGAAAATAATGGAAACATTCCAAAACGAGACCAATAAGCTTTCACAGGAGCTGCAAAGAATACTAGCTGACGATATGGTCACAGCCTTCGAGAATCGACTAGCTACCCTCACAAGAATCCAGTCTAAGCACAGCGACTAGCGAAAAGGAAGAAAAACGTAGTCTAAATCCGTAAATGATTTATACTAATGTCGCAGAAAAAATAGATAGAAGGGCTTAAGAAATGCGAAGATCCAAGCTCGAGATGTATATAGACATCCTTAAGGTTTTGACCCGTCACGGACCTTTAAAACTAACCCACATCATGTATAAAGCCAACATTAACTGCAGTGTTTTGAAACAATACCTGGACTTCTTGATTGAGCAGAACCTGGTTGAAGAGAAAAGCTTGGGGAAGAAAAGGATTGTCTACGCCATCACAGACAGAGGTAGAACTGTGCTCAAATACTTCAGAGAACTAAGGACTGTTCTACCGATCGTTGAGGAGGCCCGTATGCGCCTACCCGCCTCACTCTACTAAACAACTAAACGAAAATATGTTCTCTTAGATTCTGTTTCACTAAAACAGTTACCGCCCTTATTTTACAAGGTCAAATTTGGGTGTTGTTAAAATCGTGGTAGTTCATTTTGAAGAATATTTCTGTTAGTGAAATACGGCTTATAAGCGGTTCTAATGTTAGACATATCATAGATGACTTAAATTGTTTGAAGAAATGGCGCTGTCCGCTGTTCGAACGCTCACATTCCTCTACTGGTTTCTCATAGTCTTCATTCTGGTCTCCGGGTGGATCTGGGTAAGGCAGTCACGTACGTAAGCATCTGGTTTAGGGCAATTTCTTTTTGTTGAATGTTCACTTCTATTGTTTTATCAGGAATACATAGGTGTATATCGTAAGACTTAATAGACGCTGTATTCTAGATTGTTGTAGATGTGTTATACACTTTCGGAGATCTGAACCTTGTCGGCGTACAGAGACTTGGGGAGAAACCCTGCCCAAATATTACAGAAAATACGGGAGGGCCTTGATCGGCTGAATGAGAAAATGGACGTGTTGATTGAGATACAAAAACATGGTCAAAAGGAGGGTCAAAACCTGCCCGATGTCTTAGACGTGATGACGCTGCTTTCTTTGCCGGATCACCTGAGAAAAACGGCGGTAACCATTAGCAGGCTCGAACAAGCGACGGCTGATGAGGTCGCTGAACAAACTAAGCGGGCGAGGGCGGTGGAGAGCGGCTACCTGAATCAGCTGGTGATGATGGGGTATCTGAAGAAGGAGAGGAGGGGGCGCAAGGCCTACTTCTACATTGAAAAGTAAGTTTAGGGTGGTAGCCATGGGAAAAATTGTAGCGTTTCACTCGTACAAGGGTGGAACAGGGAAGACGTTGCTGTCCGTTAATTTGGCAACAACGTATGCCAGTAGGGGTAAAAGGGTTTGTCTGTTTGATCTTGATTTCCGAGCTCCAAGCCTTCAAGCCGCGTTTAAAACCGATGGTAATGAGTACTGGTTAAACGATTATCTGAACGGGGTTTGTGATGTTAAAAAGGTTCTGATCGATCTCTCTCAGAGGCATGTGAGAAAGGGAGAGCTTTTGGTTGGGCTGGCAAACCCGTCAACCGAGGCCATCCGAGAGATGTCGGCGAAGGACAGAAAGTGGGAGATGAAGGCTTTGGGGCGTCTCCTGTCACTCAAAAATTCTCTCCTTAATGAAATGGAATTCGACTATCTAATATGGGATACAAGCCCTGGGCTCCAATACTCATCCATAAACGCCATCGTGAGCGCTGATGCAGCACTAGTGGTAACGACCATAGACGCGTCTGACATAGAGGGAACTCAACGAATGACCCGTGAACTCTACGATCTCTTCGAGAAGAAAACCGGGATCGTTATGAACAAGGTTCCCGCCGAAATAGTCTCGTCCAAAACTGGAAAGAGTAACCTACTTGAACGGCTTAAGCCTCTGCATGACCTTCCCATCTTAGAGATTATTCCCTGCTTCTGCGACATACTGCGGGCAGGGGGAACATACATATTCACTGAGGAGAAGCCGGAGCATCCCTTCACAAAGATTATGGGCAGGGTAGCATCAAAGATCGAGCGGTTCTAGCCTTCGACGCCCCCTCCTACCCCACATACTTCTCCCTAATCTTCTTCGCCTTCTCAACGTATCCCCTAAGCCGCCGAAGTTCAATCTTCTTCTCAGGCAAAGTCTCAGGAGCATACATCAAAGGCAAAACAGATAAGAATAGAAAGAAGCTAGCTAACGAAAAAGCGGCATATGCTGGAATTGTTGTAATATAAGGAGCTAGAATCAACGGTATTATCTCTGTCATAAGGAAGGGTGTGCTTCCAACTGCATAGTATTTTTCTCTTGCACCAAGTTGAGATAAGTCTCCCCATAAAACTAAGATAAAAGTCACCCATAATATCCCTGCGGCTACACCATCGACAATCAAGTAAAAGTACCAAGAGAGTAGCATTGGTGGTCTAGGAGCAATACCGATTATGGCGTAGGCTACTCCAAGGGAAACAAAACCATAGATTACCACTTTTTTTCGTCCAATTATGTCGGATAGTAGCCCTCCAGCAAATGCAGAGAAGCTGCCGATCATTGGTTCCATCATAAGTATAAAACTATGGAAGTCGGGTCCAAAAAAATCTTTTAGGATTATTTTCTCGGAAATGTTTATGAAGTTAAACATAAACCAAGGGATGACGTAAAGAACAAAGGATCTATTATAAAAAATCGATGTGAAAGATGCCCTTTTCCTTTCAATTGCCATTTTTTGGTCGTAGATTAAAAAAAGGAACAGAATTAGTCCAAGTCCTCTCCATATTGCTAAGGTTATGAAACTTGTTGCAACATCAGACATCATAAAAAGAATTGATAGGGGAAGAGCACTTAGGTTAGTGATCAAGAATATTATTCCGCTTATGCGCCCTCGGTTTTCAACAATTGTATAGTCAGCGAAATAAGCTAAGCAGGAGGGCATGCCCAGACCAAATGTTATGCCCAAGAAAGAAAAGATTGCCAAAACATGCGTTGGGGTGGTAATGCCAATAAAATAAGGCAAGAGTGATGACATCACCCCCAAAGCAATCCAAAATTTAAGAAATTGAAGTCTTCTAATTTTGTCCGACAGAACGGCGCCAATTATGCTAGATCCGAAGGATAGTGTGTAATATAGTGCTCTGGATAAAGAGGCCATATTGAGGTCACTTGAAATACTATCAATCAGGATTAATGTCATGTAATACCATGTGAAACTATTCAATAACAGAATGAAAATTGCAAAAAAGTCTCTCTTAGTAATGCCTATTTCTTCTGGAAAATATTTCTTAAGCATCTTGTTGCCCTGCTTTAAATGTCATTATCAGGGTCAACTAAAAACTTTTGTTCAAAAATTGTAGATGTGTACAACAAATGTTATATGTGGATATATGTCCAACACATATGCAGGTAAGTCATATGAAAGTAAAGCGTCCCAAGGCCCCGATTAGATATTGGTGGAAGTAGTAGAGGCCTAAACCGTTTGCTGAATAGGCTGAAGCATGTCTAGAACTAGTATCTTCAGGTACTGGGTATCATATCTTACATAAGGCAATTTTGAATTAGCATCCAGAGCTACTTTCCTTATAAGTCTTTGGAGTTGCTTAATACCTCCAGTGTCATAAACGATTTTTAAGATATTTTGTATGTCTTTCTTTTCCAAAGTCTTTTTCTGTAAAATGGGACTGATTTTGGATTTGACTTCGGGGTTTTGTAGCGAATATAACATTGGTATTGGCAAGCACTCGTTTTTTATTCTGCTCTTTATTTCCTCAGGGTATATTATGTCTATCCAGTCGTCTCTTAATATTATTAGTATACCAAGGAGTCTGCCGTATTCACCGAGGGCTTCAATTTCTCTCTTTGATCCGCCGCCTAGAATGGCACTGATGCGTGTATGGGCTTCAACGTCAGCAGCTTTCTTCCTCACAACGTGAAGGTATTCTTCAGGAGTGATGTCTAGTCGTCCGCGAAATTGAAGCTCTAACGCCTCTGCGTCTCCAAGCTCAAAGAATGTTCTCTTGATGATGTTAATAATAAGTGGAAGCTTTTCGGCTGGGACTCCCTTTTCAACCGCTTCATGCAGCAGTGTTAGTCCTTTGAACAGGAGTGCATCTCCAACTAGCAACGCTATGTCCTTGCCAAACTTTCCTAGTACGGTTGGGCGGGACTCTTTGACCTTTGACTGGTCGATGATGTCGTCGTGTATGTCTATGGCGCCGCTTATCAGTATCATAGGGACGGCTATGGGAGTGGTTACGTCTGGATCTCCTCCAACAGCCTCGCAGGCTATAGAAAGCAGAGTTGGTCTGGCTAGGTCTTGCCAGTATTCGTTCATGAAGTAAGTTAGGGCCTCGCGTACTTCCTTGCACTCAACCTCTTCTTGTAGAATTGTTTTTCTAGCCTCTTCTAGGGCCTTGCTTCCTCTTTCTCTAAGGAGTTTCTGCACCTGTTCTGTCACGTTTTCTTGTTTATTTGTAGTACACTTCATTTTATGTGCCTTCTAGCCTTTCAATTTCAGCGTTCTGAGTTGTTCCTTTAAGAAATCGTGATATGAGTCGATGAGCTGTATTCCCTTTGAAGTAATTTCATACACCTTTCTCACCCGCCCCTCCTTAACCTCCCGCCTGCTTCTCAGGAAGCCTTTAACCTCCAGCGAATGGAGGAGAGGATATAGAGCTCCGTGTCTAAGCTTGACATCAAAAAGCTTTTCTGTTTCCTTGATGATCTTGTAACCCCACATGGGTTCTATTTGGATGAGTTTGAGCACGAGCACATCGAGAAAAACCTTGGCGAACCGTTGTTTGATCTCTTCCATGAAAGTTTCAATCAAAGTTTCACTTTCCAATACCTGTTTTTATCGTTTCTTTTATACTCGTGGGTAGAATTTTAGTTTATCTAAATTAGTTGGGCGCTCAAGCGGGGTTTTATGCTTAAATATGTCTGAATATGTTTGGGGCTCACAATAACGTTTATATCGTTTGTCTGGTATATAAAGACTTGATAAGTCCTAGACTGGACATATCGTATACGCGTATAACGTGAAAACTGTTCAACAAGACCACAAGAGGAAAAGAAGTATGGGACCAAAGTCAAGGGAGATCCAGATGAAACTAATGAGAGGACTCCTAGACTTCGTGATCCTAAACTTTTTGAGAGGCCAGCCCATGCATGGATATCAGATCATCTCCAGCCTCCGCAAGAACTTCGGGGTTTACTTTGGGCCAAGCACCATCTATCCGCTTCTCTCCCTTCTTGAAGAAAAGGGGTACATCAAAAGCCAGTGGGATCTAGAAAACGATCGGCCGAGAAAAGTGTATAATCTCACTTCTCAAGGCGCGGACATGCTTACATCCACCGAGGTATCACTGAACCACATCTACAGAAAACTAACGAACGGGTTAAACCAACCCTCTTTAAACACTCTATCAAATCACCAAAACTCAAGAGACGTGAAAATAAAAATCTAAACGAGCTAGATTGAGCGTTGTCTGGGCTGGCTTTTCAGTTTCCAGCACTAGCTCTGGGCCTAAACTTCTTTTGATTAGATACTGTCTATCCACAGCTTGTCCAGTTAAAGATAAAATACTAAACCCATTTTATTAAGTCTCAAGTCTGTGGGTGGTTCTTTTGGAGGCTGACATTCTAATTCGCGGCTGCACTATCCTTCCAATGGATGGAAAACGGAGAGTCGTAGAGAAGGGATGCATTGCAATAAAAGACGATTTAATAATTTATGTAGGCAAGGAAGCTGGCGCTCCGTTGATAAGAGCTGAAGAGACTATTGATGGTCGCGGGAAAGTGGCTGTGCCTGGCCTAGTTAACTGTCACACTCACTTACCCATGACCGTTTTCCGCGGGGTTGCGGAGGATCAGGAACTTGGTAGGTGGCTAAGTGAGACGATTTGGCCCTTGGAGGCGAAGCTTAAGCCTGGAGACGTGTATGACGGTGCTCTTCTCGGTTGTCTTGAGATGATTAAGAGTGGAACCACGTGTTTCGCGGACATGTATTTTCATGAGGGCATGGTAGCGAAGGCTGTTGAGAGGGCTGGGTTGAGGGCTGTGTTGGCGTCCGGGATCATTGAGGCAGGAGATGTCAAGAGGGGTGAGGAGTTGTTGAAAGAGAGTGTTGAGTTTGCTCGAAGGTTTCATGGTTTTGCTGATGGGAGGGTTAGGGTTTGCCTTGGTCCCCACGCTGTCTACACGTGCAGTCCAAGTCTCTTGATGAAGGTTCGGGAAAGGGCTTCAGAGCTTGGCATTGGCATACATATTCATTTGGCTGAGTCGAAAGGGATGGTGAAGTTTGTGAAGGAGAAGTATGGTTTCACTGAGGTTGAGTTCTTGGAGAGCCTTGGTTTCTTGAAGTCTGATGTCCTTGCCGCGCACTGTATATACCTGTCGGAAGAGGAGATGAGGCTTATGGCTAAGCGTGGTGTTAAGGTGTCTTACAACCCTGTTGTTAATATGAAACTTGCTTTGGGGGTGCCGAAAATTAGAGATCTTATGAGTTTTGGTGTGATTGTGGGCATTGGTACGGATGGACCTGCTAGTAATAATGATCTTGACATGTTTGATGATTTGAGGGTTGGGGCTCTTCTTCAGAAGGTTTCTTATATGGATTCTACGGTTTTGCCAGCCTATAGTGTTTTGGGGATGGCTACTATTGGTGGGGCTAGGGCTCTTGGGCTGGAGGAAAGTGTGGGTTCTTTGGAGGTTGGGAAGAAGGCTGATGTTATGTTGGTGGATTTTGGGAAGTCTCATTTGACGCCTGTGCATGACTTTTATGCTAATTTGGTTTATTCTGCTCGTGGGAGTGATGTGGATACGGTTGTTGTGGATGGGAGGGTTTTGATGGTGGGTGGTGTGGTTAAGACTGTTGATGAGGATGAGGTTATGGTAAAGGCTAGAGAATCTGCTTTGGATCTGTTAGCTCGATAAGTGTGTTGTCTCTCTTTTATTATTAGACCCCCCTATAGCCCCCTCCCCTTATACGCGCGCTTAACCATGAATAGAGGCATTAACCAGAGAAAACTACTCAAAACACCAATCCACTAAACAGCTATCTTCCTTCCCTTTTATAGTTAATATCTGAGACTGATGTCCCTTCCAAAATTCCATTAGTTTTATGACATACACTAAATGCAGAGAGACTATGGATACGTAGGGAAAGTGAATTAGTTTGGTTTTGTCTTTCAGTTCTTCACAATTTTGTACCATAGTTTCCTATGAAGATCATGAAGTCTTCTTTGTCAATGTGGCCATCACTCTCCAAGTCGGCGTTGGGATCATAGCCTTGATCACCAATGGAACAGCCGTAGCTTCCGATAAATAGTATGTAATCAACGGGGTCAACGTCGCCATCACAGTCTATGTCTCCTGGCAATAACACTTTTATTGTGTCTTTCCCTTCAAATGGTGTTTCATTAACTATTCCTGTTATTGTTAGGGTTACGTTGCCATGTTTTATTCCTAGAACATGGTAAATGTGGGATGTGAGTTCAGTCATGTTAAACTTAACCATCAAGTCTGGAATTGTATCGTTATCATAATCTCCGATTTCTGTGGGAACGGGTACTGGAGGCTTAGGTAGAAGACTCACAGGAAACGTGTCGTTCAGTCTAATAGAGTAAATGTCTATGTCGCTTACGTTGTAGCCTTCTGGAAGCTCAATGTAGCAGGTGATCCACTCACCCATACTTCTCAAGTTTAATGCATTAGGGTGAATATCTATAGTAGCTTTAATTGTTGGAGTCCATGGCTCCACAAGCGGATATCTGTCTGTATTATTGGCATCTATAGTGTAGGGGTGATCCCATATTCCATCACTACCCGGAACATCCTGTTCTGGACCACTAAACAAGTCAACATCACTATAATCACTCCAGTAGTTGCCGCCGGAAGGATAGCCATCGTCCCAAACATTCGTTGAAAGCCAGCTCAGCACCTGAATGCGATTAATGAAGTTGTTGTGGTAAATGGTATTGCCATATGAATAACTTATGACAATGGCTTGCAATCCACTGTTGTTTATGATGTTATTGATTATTGTGTTGCTGTGCGAGTCAACTATTTGCATACCCCAAGTTTCACTGTTCATTATGTTGTTGTCGCTTATTTTGTTGCTGATGGAGCTGGACATGTAGATACCACCCCCATTGTTGGTTATCCGGTTGTCGATAATTTCGCTGTAATTAGAATAAACGTATATGCCACAATAGGGTGAATATCCACTATTTTGTATGGTGAATCCTTTTATTGTAACATTGTTTGCGGTAAGGGTGATTACGTTTCTGGTTCTGCCACCGTCAATAATAGTGATGATCGGCTCTTCTCCAACAAGTGTAACAGTCTTGTTAACAACTACATGTTCAGAGTATGTTCCTGCTTTTACGTATATGGTGTCTTCTGGGTTTGCTGCGTTTATGGCTTCTTGTATTGTGTGGAAGTGTGCTGGTCCATCGTCATCTACGATCCACGTGTGTGCGGGAGGTGAAAATATTGTTCCTGTAACCTCGGCAGATCTAAACCAATTCGTTGGAAGGGCTGTGGAACAAGCGATTATGGCTATCGCTAACAACAATGTCAACACAAGCCCACGCAAGCGTCTACAAACGCCTAGATTATTCGGCAATGTCCCATATCTCCAGAGTCTTCATCACGGTGGTGTAAGGGCAAAGTAAAACATCATTTCAACGCCTAAACTCTTGGTTGTCAAGGCTGTCGTGCCGAAGATTTTGAACGTGGTTGTATGTGTTCCCTTAGGCAGCGTGATTGGAGACCAATCATATGCATAGCGATAATACCGCCATGGATATTCACTGTATTCTGAGTACCAATAATAATAGTAGTAGTAGGACATGAATGTTCCATTTGCGACGATGGGCATAGTGATGGTTGTGGCTCCGATAGTGAAGTTAAGCGATAGCCTGTAGAAACGACTAGTGAGATATCGCTCATATACCCAGCCCTCTTCTGGCGTGTACTCTGGGTGTCCCATTATGAATTTTTCTATTTTTAGACCTCCACTTTCGTCGACGGTTATTGTCCCGTTCCCTGAAGCACTAAATGGGGTCGCTGAGGTTAGGTTGCCTAAGTTTATAACTGCCTTAACGGTGCTGCTCTCAGTATTAACTACAACGCCGGTGATTTTCGCTGCCTCAAACCAGTTTGTAGGTAACGCTGCAACAGCGAGCGCAGTCATCGATAATGCTAGAACAATGAAAGTCAAAACCCTTTTATTAAGACTGTTAGCTCTCACCATTGATTCCATCCCTCCTTCCAATTTTTTCCTTTCTCTAACATGTTATGTTTCATCGTCTGAAGAAGAGACTCGACACAGTTAAACAGGGATATATAATCAGCTTTTATGCCTTGTGAAACATTCTTCTATAGGTCCAAGAGCAGTTCATTACGTTTCTTTCTTGATGTTCTTTTGGAGTTCTTGCCAGATGCCCTTTACATCTGGTATCTTCCCTTCAAAGAACATTCTCTTACTCTCGGTTTCAACGTTTAGATAGCCTCTTTTCCTCGCCAAACCCCTCTCGTTATAATTTAAACTCTTAATGGCTTCAAGCCTTTCAGCGATAACTCTGTCCTTCTTGAAAACCTTCCCCCTACTCCTGTAAACCAGTATCCTCCGATTCGTTATGTAAAAGTAAAACTTCTCCCCAAGATAACGAATCATACCCGGACTCTTATACCTTATAGCTTCGTTGGGGAGTAAGAAATCTTCAAGAACCAAATCTAACTCACATTCTATTGCTGTCTTCAAACCGCTCATAATCTTTACGGTTAAAACTTATCTCACACCCAACATACTCAATAACGAAAGCCTGGTGAAAAGGCATGTCAGGAACTGAAACCCTGCTACCCTACATTAAAGAACCAACTAAAGAGGAGCAGCCCACCATCATCGTTGACAGCAGAGAAGCCACCACAGCCCCAAAAATCATTAAGGGACTGAAAGAGCTAGGCGCAGAAATAAGAGTAGAGGCTCTTCCAAAAGGAGACTACGTCATATCTGACCTCTGCGCCATCGAACGCAAAACAGTCCACGACCTCGTCTACACTCTGACGAGAAGATACCTGTTTGAACAGCTTTTCCAACTTAAAGATGTTTACGCTAAACCCTTCATCCTCATAGAGGGATATCTCCCAATCATCTACAAGTTCACCAGAATCCAACCACCCTCAGTCTGGGGCGCCATGTTCTCCCTAGCAAAACAGGGAATCTGCATGATCCACACAACAAACCAAAAAGAAACAGTGGACTTTCTCTACACAGCCGCCAAACAAGAACAAATCATCGAAAAAAGAATTCCAATCGTGCATCCAGTGAAGAAACACGAAACCCTAGCTGACGCCCAAATCTTCTTCATAGCAAGCCTCCCAAACATAGGAAGAGAAAAAGCAACAACCCTCCTCCAATCCTACCAAACTCCCCTAAACGCCCTAATCAACATAGACCAATGGGCAAAAGATGTCTATGGACTAGGACCAAAAATCACAGAAAGGGTGAAAGAGGTGCTGCACACACCCTACAAGGGGTAGCCAACCAGAAGACTTAGGCAACTTCCCTAATCAACGAGGTTCCTTCAACATTCTGAACTGTGATGATGTGAGCATCCTTCTCCTCAAAGGTCACTTGGCTAGGCGTAATGGCTAGATACTGGGCATCCAGTCCCCTAACCGAAGACACAAGCAAATTAGCAATAACCTCCCTATTCCGAGGATCCATGTGAATGTCATACTCATCAATGGCTCTGAAGGGCGACCTAACATGTTGTTGCAACGCAAGGAGAAACGTCATGGTTGCTGTGCTCCTCTCTCCACCGCTCTGAGTGTACATGTTAAGGGGAACAGCCTTCGCCCCCTTAAACCCTACCAGAATTTCGAGGCCTGCCGCCTCAATGTCATGTTCATCAACCAGCCGAACCTCCCCAACAGCCTGAGCCTGAGAAAGGATTCCCTGATACTGAAGGTTAACATGCTTCAATAGGTTCTGAAGAACGTTTCTCCAAGCCTCCATCCTCGTCTTCACCTCCTCCAAAGCTTTTTCCCTGTTCTCCGCCACTAAGCGGGCCTTCTCCTTCAGCTCCAGGTAAAGTTTGGAATACGACTCATACATGCGCTCGATGTCCTCGGAAACGTCGGCGAGGGCTGCAAGATGCCCGTCCGTAACCCGAATCTCATCCAAAATCTCGACGATGCTCTTCATGGGCACGATTTGGGGACCCGTCTCCTCAGCCCTTCTCACAGCCTCACGGAGATCCACCAGCGAAACTTGAAGCCCCGTGTTCAGTTTCTCCAGAGCCTTCCCGAGGACTTCCCTCTGATAATGCAATAAGGCTAGGTTAATCTTTCGATCCACGAAATCATTGTTGGCGCTTTCCATCTCCAAGTTTAGGTGATCCATTTTGGTCTGAACATCCGAAATTTGGGTGCCCAGTCTGCTAAGTTGCATGTTGGAGTTTTCAATCGACTCCTTCAGGCTTTCGCCCTTAACATTGAATCGTTGAACCCATGTTTTTTCAAGGTTTTCGTAGGCTGCTCTGATCTCGGCTAATTTGGTTTCGAGGTCGGAGGGGTTCCGGATTTCGCTGAGCGTTGCCTCTAGTCGCTCTATCTCGCCTAGGCACCCCTCCACCTGTTCTTGGTGACTCTCAGCCCACAACCTTGTTTCTTCTAGGGCTTGTCGGGCTAGTAAAACGTTTGATTCCTGCTTCGCTCTTTCACGCTCTAGTGTTAACCGTTCTTCCAGAAGCTTTTGCCACTCGGCTTTCAGCTGTTCCGTTCTTTCCTGAAGTTCGTTTAGTTGGCTGTTTACGGTTTTGGTTTCGTTCTCTATACGCAGAACCTCATTTTGTTCTCTTTGAATCTGCTTCTCCAACTCTGAAACTGTTTCTTCTCTTTTCGAAACTTCTGCCCAAGCCAGTTCCCGCTCGAGGAATCGCCGCTTCATCCTCAACTGCTTTTTCTGTTGGTAGCGGTCGTACTGTTCCCTCCAGTAGCTCAGGGTTTGTTCGGCGGATTCCAGGAGCTTTCCCACAGACTCTTCTTGGCTGAGGGCGCGGCTCAGCTTCTTTTGGGCCTTCAAAACGTTTTCGCGGTAGGACTCAAAGCCCACCGCAGCTTCAACCATCCTGAGCTTTTCCTGAGGTGAAAGAACCGTGAACTCCTCCACCATGTTCTGGTGCATGATGATAAGCATGTTGTCTGGATCAACCCCAAACTTAGACAGAAGCCTAACAACGTCACTTTTGCCTGCAGCCCTGTTATCAAGTTCAAACCAGTACTTTCCATCCCGCCTCAGAACCCTTGTCAAAAATATGGAGTCTTTGTTAATTTTTGGAACTGGTCGATGAGTTCCCTTTTGCGAGTTGTCCAGAACCAGAGTGACGCGAGCCTGGTCTTTCCCCCACCTAATAAGGTCGCTTAGCTTCCTGGACCGTTCGGTGTAGGACTGGCCCAGCGCCACGGAGATTCCCAACAGCATAGAAGACTTGCCAGCGCCGTTGGGACCGCAGACTACGTTGACACCAGGTTGAAAGGGAACCCTAGCATACTCGTAGGACATGAAGTTTTCAAGGATCATTTCTTGAATCAGCATTTGTGGCTGTCCTCTCAGCGTAGTATAGATAGAAATTTTTCTCTCTTATTAAAGTGATTAGGTAGGTTTTCCTTCACGTGATAATTCGGCGTCACCAAAAGTGACTCTCTCTTTCTAGACCCCTCCTATTTACTTTTACATAACGAATCGGAGGATACTGGTTTACAGGAGTAGGGGGAAGGTTTTCAAGAAGGACAGAGTTATCGCTGAAAGGCTTGAAGCCATTAAGAGTTTAAATTATAACGAGAGGGGTTTGGCGAGGAAAAGAGGCTATCTAAACGTTGAAACCGAGAGTAAGAGAATGTTCTTTGAAGGGAAGATACCAGATGTAAAGGGCATCTGGCAAGAACTCCAAAAGAACATCAAGAAAGAAACGTAACAGCTAAGGAGAATGCCCCTCTGAGCGGGTCTCTAACGGGTTGGACACCACAGCGGGTCAACTCTTTCTATCTGTTGAAATTATAAATATTTGAAGTTTGTATTCCTTAGGCTAGGGAGAAAGGAGAAGTGAAATGGAAATCATCATCCTTGACACCGTGGTTTCTGTTTTTGCTTTTGCTCAACATCTTCGACGTTTTGGTTACAAATCCAACATACGAGTCTAATCCCTTCATTCTTTACATTTGGGGCCAAATAGGAATTTTCCTTTCTGTTTGGATCAAGATTGGGCTGGTCCTATTTTTTGGAGTTTTGTGTGCATCTGCCAAGAAAGTCGCTAAGCCAGCTGAGTGGCCGTTCGCTAGGAAAATATTGCTAGGGACACTAATTGTTCTTGTAGCCTTCTACATTTTTGTTGTAACGTGGAACCTAATTCTTTTCGTATCATTTTCGCTTTGGTAGATGTTGACTCTGTTCCTCGGGGTTAAATCTCTATAAAGGGATTTGGACAATAAGGGTACGGGAGGATTATACATGGTCACGGCTGGAAAGGTGTTTAAGCTAACTGAGCCCATGCCTCTGCCCGACCTAGCGTCCAAGCTTAGCGGTTACAGGAGGGAGGAAGCCTACGAGGAGGGCGACTACAAATTTACCCTAGTCACAGACATTGTTGGTCTTATGCCCCGCGAGAACATCCTCAACGGCGTATACTCCCACGACTACGTGACCCACGCGTTTCATAGGGGCAAGATTGTTCCCCTTCCAAGAACAGTTGAAGCCATGTTCAGCTTCTCAGAGCGCAAAGAAACCGTGTACTTAACTGTGGTAGAAAAGAAGAGGTTAGCCAACTTCATTGCAAATCAGCTAAGCGGAATAATTTACGAAAAAGTTGGGCGTGTAATAGAAGCGCGAATACCCCCAGAAACACTGCGCAGTTTTCACTCCAAAAACCCTGAGGACACGAAAATTACCTTCTTTGACAACGTGGACATTCCCAACGTTAACAAGCTTTCTCTGTACGGGCCGGACCTAGTAGGCACCACGCTCTTCGAGGAGTATGGTAAACACGGAGACCTCTGGTACATTGTGGCTAGGTCTAGAGAGTACGGGTACGTGGTTGGGGTGACACGAGACGTTTCAGTAACAATATTTAACATCACTGACAAAAACAAGTATCTGGAATACGTGACGAAGGAAATTTACCCGCTGATCATCTAATAAACTTCAAATATATCTATCTCAAGCTCTCTTGTATAACCTATACTTTTATTGGAGGATGAATTGTGGTTCGCAAACCGCTGGTCTCAATAGTGTCTGCTGGGCTTTCTAAGTTTGGAAAACGAGAGGAAATGTACAGCAGAGAAATCTTCGCAGAAGCAGTGAAGGAAGCCTTTGAGAGGTGCCCCAACCTAGACCCCAAACGGGACGTTGAAGCACTGTTCGTGGGTCACATGGGCGAATCCTTAGAACACCAAGGGCATACAGGACCCATGCTTTCAGACTGGGCTGGCCTGCTACCAATACCAGCGACCAGAACAGAATCTGCGTGTGCCTCATCCGGAGCCGCATTGAGGTGTGGAATTTTCGCGGTGCTCTCCGGCATACACGATGTGGTGATGGTGGGAGGGGCTGAAAAGATGACTCATCGAGCCACGCAGGATGTCACCGAGTTTTTGGCTATGGCCTCAGACTTTCCGTTTGAACAGTGGCATGGAATGACGTTTCCAGGGTTATACGCTCTCATGGCGACGGCTCACATGCACAGATACGGCACAACAGAGGAGCAGATGGCCATGGTTGCGGTGAAGAATCATCGTCATGGAGCCTTGAATCCTAAGGCGCATATGCAGAGGGAGGTAACTCTTGAGCAGGTGATGTCGTCCCGGGTGATCGCTTGGCCCCTAAAACTGTTTGACTGCTCTCTGATAACCGATGGAGCCAGCTGCCTAGTTTTGACAAAGCCTGAACTGGCTAGAAAGTTCACGGACACACCTGTTCACATAGTTGGGTCTGGACAGGCTAGCGACGCCATAGGCTTGTACGAAAGAGACGAATTTACAACCCTGAAGGCAGCCAAGCTTGCAACACGAGAAGCCTACAGAATGGCGAAGGTTGAAAGCCGAGACGTGGACGTTGCGGAAGTTCACGACTGCTTCACAATCGCTGAAATCGTAGCGTACGAAGACCTCGGGTTCTGCAAGCCTGGGGAGGGTGGAAGCTTAGTGGAAAAAGGACTAACCACAATCGATGGAGAGCTTCCTGTCAACACCAGCGGAGGATTGAAGTCTAAGGGACATCCGGTTGGGGCAACTGGAACAGCCCAAGCCTATGAGATTTACTTGCAGCTAACAGGGCAGGCGGAGAGAAGACAGGTGAAGGGAGCTGAGATAGGTTTAACCCACAACGTTGGGGGTTCAGGTGCCACAGCAGCCGTACACCTTTACAGGAGAGGATGAAATGTCGGAGGTCCTACCCTTCACAATAGAACAGTTCTACAAGTTCATAGGTGGAAGGAGGCTAATGGCCGTCAAATGCCGCAACTGCGCAAGCCTGCTTCTCCCTCCCAAAAACGTCTGCCCAAAATGCTTCTCAACCAACCTTGAATGGACTAAACTTGAGGAGAGAGGAAAACTCGTGACCTACACGGTTATCCACGTTCCGCCTATACAGTTCCAGTCAATCGCTCCCTACGCTGTAGGAATAGTCAAGCTGAAGGATGGTCCTCACTTGCTGGGCATGATTCGAGAAGTCAAGCCCGAGGAGATCAAGGTTGGCATAGACTTGACGGTTGACTTTGACACGAGTCTGCCTTCTCAATGGCCCATGTGGCCTCGATACTTCTTCAGGCCACCTTAACCTGATTGTTGAGTTGTTGTATTAAAGTGGGTATATCCGTAAGCGACGAGATTAGGTAGGTGGCACCAGCGCGCATCAACTCTTTTGGGGAAGATATGCCGGTTGCAACGCCCACCGCGGTGACGTTGAGTTTCCGGGCGCACCTCATGTCCCATTTGCTGTCTCCCGCAACGATGGCTTCGTCTGGCTCAACATTAAGTGCCCTCAAAGCGGCTTCCAGATGGGCTGGATCAGGCTTCACGGCTGAGGCAGACTCACGAGTGATTGTTGCGTCGAAGAAGTGCTTAAGACGGAAACGGTTGAGAATGTAGTCTGTTGATTTTTTGCCGTTAACGGTGAAAATTGCAGTTTTGAGATTCATTCTCTTTAGAGTCTTAAGAGTTTCCAAGACACCGGGCATCAAGCTGGTTGTGCTGGCAGCCTCAAGCTCGTGACGGTTCGCCACTGAAAGCACAGACTCCTTCACTCTCGCGACGTCACGTTCCTCACTACCGTTATTCGTCATGTAAATCTCTGCCTTTTTTAACATGTTGAATATGCTTTCTTTCATGGAAAACATGGATGAGGGGAAGCCCTGCTTGGTGAGGAACTGTATGACCTCTGCCCTCACTGACTTATAGTCTAAATTGAAATCTACTATGGTTCCGTCGAGATCAAGAATAACCGTCCTGATCATTGCTGCACGCCCTCCACCAAGATCTCCGTAGGTAGGTTTACTGCTAAACCTGCAGAAAGTTACTTATATCTTTAAGGAATGTAGTTCGTCCTTTCCTTTTCAAAGCTTTGAAAATTTTAGTGAAAAGAGTTCTTTAGCTCGGCGACCCGATCTGCGAAACTGTTGCTCTCGTTGATACGGTTGAAATCGAGCCCAAATCTTGAGTACAGGCTCCTCAGGATCAGTGTCTCCACAACTGAGCCTCCTGCACTAAAATTCCTAAGGCAGTCAGCAAAAACCTCCAATTTTTCTGGGATCTTTTCCCGCTTTACTGAGCGGCTCTCCAGATAAGTATAGATGAGTAGACCGGCCTCCCCAAAGCTCTCTTTCAACACTTCATCTACAGTCATGATGAGAAAGTCATCAAACTTACTTTTTCTTTCCATCATTATTCACCACTGCGGTGTCTTTTTTCTGCAGTATGTCTGTTTCTGATATGTATCTGATGTCTTAATGTTTAATAAACATTTCCGTTAAACTGTTTTACAAATATACACCAACTGAAATTCGCATAAGATTTTTGTAAGACTAAAAGTAATTGAACGTGAATATACAGATTATATGAAGTGAACTTTATGAGCTTTGAGGAGTATGTAAACAATCCGCTTTGGCCTGTTCTCGTCGAGACTGTTCACGCCATGATCTTGTATCCTCATCATAAGGCTTACACTCGAGATGTGGTTCTCCATGAGCAACCCGACGTAACGCCTTCAGATTTAGCCACAAAACTAGGCGTGCCCCTAGGTGAAGCCCTCGTAATTCTTTATGAACTCAAAAAGCAAAAATCCGAGGGTTAGTGGTTAGATTACGTGAACTGATGAAGCCTTAAAAGTGAGAAAGACCTCTGAACGAACGTTGAGTTGCATCTCATTGAAGGACCTCTTAGTGATTTGAACAACGAATTGTTTTCCCGCATCAACTCTCAGCCTTACCACTGATTCTAAGTCTGAGATTTCCACTATTCTTCCTTTAAACACGTTTCTTGCACTGGAGCTTATGGGCTTCCTCGACAGGATTATGTCTTCAGGTCTCACAAAGACCGATACTTTTCCAGACTTTCTCAAGGCAGCTTCTATTTCCACTCCATCGTCAACATCAATCAGCGAGGTTCCCTCCTCGAGGATTCTGGATGTTCCTGAAAACACGTTTTCTAGCCTCGCAAAACTCGCCAAGTGCTTCGACGGAGTTCTGAAAATTTCTTGAGATGTTCCGATCTCTACAATCTTTCCTCCCAAGAGCAAAGCTGCCCTTTTTGTTATGGTCTCTGCCTGAAACAGGTTATGGGTAGCCATTACCACAGTATTTTTGCGCTCCCGATTGACTCGAGACACGGTTTCTTCGATTATAGACACGGTTTTAGGGTCTAGATTTGCCGTGGGTTCGTCTAGGAGTAAGAGCTCCGTGTCGAGCACTAATGCTCTTGCAAGGGAAACCCTTTGCTGTTCTCCTCCGGAAAGTTTTTTCGCCAAACGCTTCTCGTAGCCATCCAGTTTCACCAAGCCTAGAACATCCTTAACTCTTTCGTCGATCTCTTTTTTCGAAAATCCCCTTAGTTTGAGTCCGTAAGCTATGTTTTTGTATACGGTTGTGTTGAAGAGGGCTGTTTTTTGGAAGACCATGGTACATTTAGTTCTAATTTGACCCCTATTTTCGTCATTGACTTTGACGCCGTTGAAGTGGACTTCTCCGCTTGTGGGCGTGTCAATGAAAGCCATGATTCTCAGCAGTGTGGTTTTTCCAGATCCGTTTGGACCTGCGATGGTGAAGATTTCTTCTTGTCTGACTTTGAGACTCACGTGGTCAAGGGCTGTTATGTCTCCATGGTTTTTGGTTATATCCTTGAGTTCTATGAAAGGTCTCATGGTCTTCGCTTCTGAATTAGGTTTATAGTGAGATTTATGGCGAAAACTATTGATAGTAGTATGGTTGCTAGGGTCAATAGAAGCTCTATGTTTGCCATATCTCTTTGAAGTGCTATGGCAGTCGTCAACACCAGTATCTCCCCACCTACCATGTAGGCGACACCCATTTCAGTTATTGCTCTGTTGAAGCTGGCGATAAAGGCTAAAAGAGTGCCTCCAGCAGCCTCCTTCAAAACGGCTAGGGAAGCTTGAATTTCCGTTGCTCCCAAGGTCTTTGCTAGATCTCTGACCTCTGGGTCAATGGACTCTACGGCGCTTGTCGTAAAGCTAACCATTATCGGGGTTATTAGAATTGCCTGACCTACAATTATGGCTAGGGGAGTGAAAAGAAGGTTTAGAAAACCGAAAGGCCCTGCGTGTCTGATGAGGAGGAAAAGGATTAGCCCCAAAACCACTGTTGGCATGCCCAAAAACGCGTTGAACACTCCCTTTACAAAGCGTTTCCCATAGAAATCCCTAAGACCAATAGCCAAGCCGAGGGGAAGGCTCCACGTGGCTGACAGCAAAGTTGCGGTTCCTGACACGTATATGGATCTCAGAGTTATTTCAATTATTTCTGAGTTCATCAGGTGCACACCTCAACCATACAGCTCTGGATGACCGTTGCGATATTCCACTGGACATTCAGTGCCATTGAAGAAGGCATATTCTCTGATTGAATCCGCCACTGGGTCGGTGTTTTCCTGAAGGGGTTTCACGGCTGGATAAAAGAGAGGCTGGCCGTATTCGTCTTTGCCGTAATCGCTGATTAGTTGTTGTCCCTCGTCGGATACGAGGAACTTTATGAAATTTATGGCGCCGCTAAAGTTTGTGTGGGGATGCCTTGTTTGGTTCACTGCGATGGCACTGTAAACGTTTAGCAGTTCCTCCCCCTGACTTATCAGCACTTTCAGGGCGATGAGGCCGGCTTTGCTGTGACTGAGGTATGTGCCCATGTCAGTGAGGGTGTAAGCGGAGCGTTCGCTAGCTAATATTAAGGTGCCTCCCATCCCTTTGCAAGCTTCTACGTACCAGCTTGTCTCAGTTCTCAGGTTTTCCCAAGCGAAACCAGCTGCTTCCCACAATTCCTTTTCCTTTATATGAGTTCCAGACTCGTCTCCTCTGGAGATCCACATGGCTTGTCCCTTTCTTCCAGCTTCAACAATTTTTGTCAAGGCTTCAAAGGTGGTTAGTTCTCTGATTTCTGCTGGGTCGGCTTCTGGCCCTACAAGGGCGAAGAAATTGTAGGCTATGATTTTTCTGCAAACTCCGTATCCTTGCGTTAGGAAGGGCAATTCTTCGGAAGGGGCGTGTGCCAGTATCATGTCTGCGTCTCCATCCTGAGCCAGTTTAAGGGCGAGGCCTGTTCCCCTTGAAATGATTTGGATGTCTATGGGATGTTTTGTTTCGTACTGGTTTCTGATGGCTTCTAGGAGACCGGTCTCATAGAGGCTGGTGGTAGTGGAGATTCTGAGTCTTTCTTTGGCGGTGATTTTCATGTAGACGATGATCCCCGCAACTGAAACCACAGCTGCCAGTACGAGCGCTACCGTCAACGTTTCTGTTTTCTCCATTTTCAACAACATCGTTATGTTTGAATGTATATATCGACGTTATAACCTTATATGCATAACGATACAAATACTAGTTGAAAAGCTATGCTCACCCACGAAAAACGTAAACCCTCATGCAAAGTCTGGCTTGAATATGAAGGGGAACCCATCCTAGGGAGGGGTGGAGCCGAGATTCTAGAGACTATAAAAAAGGAAAGGTCCATATCCGAAGCCGCCAGAAAGACGGGGATGTCTTACCGATACGTGTGGAACTACTTGGCAAAGATGGAGAAAGCGCTGGGAGAACCAGTTGTTCAAACGCATAAGGGCGGGAGGGCTGGCGGGGGAGGAGCCGAACTAACCAAACTCGGGGAAAGCCTGTTAAAGGAGTACAGGAGGGTTGAAGGCTACGTGGGTGAGATTTTAGGTGACGAAGAACACTGGGAGGCGGTTGGATTGAAGATTAGCGCAAGAAATAGGTTGAGGGGCACCGTCAAAGAGGTGGAGAAGGGAGCCGTCGCCGCGAAGGTCAAGATTGAAATCGAAGCGCCGGTTGTGGTGACCGCGCTCATATCCAGAGAGGCTGTTGAGGAGCTGGATATTAAACCGGGAGACAGAGCGGAGGCCGTGATCAAGGCAACCGAGGTTATGGTCGCGAAAGAACGAGAGTGAAAGCCACCGAACTTTTGGATTCTCGTGGGCTCTTTGCGCGAGTTCTTGAGCAAAAATAGGACTATGAAGACTTTTTATATCCATATTCTGAATACTATTGAAAGGCGAACAAGGATTGAGTCGGGGAAAACGAAGACGACGTTTGAGATTATTTCCAAAACAAGGGTACATCATGCTTCTCGTTGGAATACTAATCGGTTTCCTAATTTTTTCAGTTGTCTCCCTAATCTTTCCAAGAGGAGGGCGAGGAGGCGTTGGACAAGAAGGTTTGCCATCCAGCATCGAATTTAAGTTCCTTTACACAAGTGAGAAGCAGGGCTGGATAGAAGAGGTCACGCCAGCTTTTGAACAGTGGTTCTATGAACAATTCAACATCTCAGTTAAGGTAAGACTAGTGGTCACAGGAAGCCATGACACCGTAAATCTCATCCTTTGGCAAAGCGAACAACCAGCCGCTTGGAGCCCAGCGTCCAGCATTTGGATACCCTACCTTAATTTTAAGTGGGGAGAACAGGGACACGATGAGGACATAGCCGAAGACTGGACCCCCCTAGTTCTGTCTCCAGTAGTCATAGCTGGCTGGGCTTCCTTCTTTCAAGAACACAACGTGAACAGTTTCAGAGACCTATACAACTTGGCGATGGAAGGTGTCGATTACAAGTATGGACACCCTGACCCCTTGCTCAGCAACGGCGGCGCTATGACAGTTACTCTTGAATTCGCCGAAGCAGCTGGCAAAAATCCTGAGCAACTCATCGCCGACGATTTCATGAACGAAACAGTATTGGACTTTGTCAGAACCATCGAGTCTAGGACAGTATACTACGGAAAGAGCACCGGCTTCTTTGGGAGATGGGCAGCGGAAAACGGTCCATCGGCAATTGATTGCTTTAGCGTCTATGAAAGCGTGGTTATAGCCAATTCGTTGAAGGCTAAGAACAAGTGGGGTGATTCCTTAGTGGCGATCTATCCAGAGGATGGAACCCTCCTTTCCGATCATCCCTACGTGATCTTGAACGCGCCTTGGGTTGATAATTGGCAGAAATTCGCTGCCGCACAATATCTTTTCTATCTGCTCGAGAGCCAAACTCAGGAAAAGGCTCAGCGCCACGGATTCAGACCAGCCAACCCGAGTGTTCCCCTTGACGAAGATGTCTTCAGTGAGGAAAACGGGGTTCAATACGAAATTCGCGTGCCCATCTTAAAGCCCTTACCCGGCGAAGCTATGGAAATTCTCTTCACAGTCTGGCCCGAAGTGAAAAACCCCGGGGGATGACCTTGAAGAGACCGAGCTTGCATATGGACAAACGGAAACTAGTTGCAAAAACCGCAGTTTTTGCAACCGTAACCAGCCTACTTGTCTTTGTTTTCTTGCCAAGCTTTTTTCTAATATCATTCACGTTCTCCGAATGGCCCAATGTTTACACCGAGGTTTTTGCAAATCCTTTCATCAGAGACACAAATTGGAGAGAAATACAAAAGCATCTCGCTTTATCTCTGCGCATCTCCTTTTTTGCGGTGATGCTCGACCTTCTCTTTGGTATTCCTCTAGCGTATTTATTGGCCCGGAAGAGATTTTGGGGAAAGGGGTTCCTTGAAGACCTCATAACGTTTACGCTGGTGATCCCCACATCAGGTTTCGGCTTTGCAACCCTGATGGCATGGACAACGGTGTCCGGTCTAGGATATTTTTTCGGAAGGGGCATAGTAGAAGCAAAATACCTAATTCCCGTCATCAACATCCCATTTATGATATTGGTTGTACACGTCGCCCTAACCTTTCCTTACATAGTTAGAAACCTTAAAGCCAAACTTGAGGACTTAGAGCCCGTATTTGAACAAGCTTCCAGAACCTTGGGAGCCTCCTCCTTTACAACTTTCAGAAAAATCGTGTTCCCATTGTCGATTCCAGCACTTTTTTCGGGTGGAGTTTTAGCCTTTGCCAGGTCTCTGGGGGAAACTGGAGCGACGATGGTGGTTGCGAGCATCTATACAACGGGCCCAATTGCTGTTATTCGCTGGGTGTCCCAGTTCAAGTTTGGATCCGCTTCTTTTCTTGGAAGCCTCTTAATAATCATGGCTTCAGCAGTAATCCTTCCAATAGAGTTTATCTTGCAAAAAAGGCGAGTTTCAACGTTCAAGCTTTTTTCAACTCTCCGCATTGAAAAGAAGATTCTGAAGAGAGAAAAGTTTGCTTCTCGAAAGCTATCACGAATCAGAGATGTCATATGTTTGATATTCATTCTTCTGATGGTGATATTGCCAATAGTTGTCGTCTTAAACTCCGTAGCCTTGTCTTGGTACCGTGATCCAGACACTGGCAAGGTGGAAGGAAGCGTGCTTTACCAATTGTTTGGCCCTTCAAACTATTTCTCCGTATTGTTAAGAGCCACCTTGGTGTCATTCGTTTCTGCATCCATTGCCACCTTTGTGGCAACATGCATAGCTATTCCAACAGTATATCTAATAGAACGCCATAGACTCGGCAGACTTATCAGGTCTGTGCTCAGAATTCCACTGATAGCTCCTACTTCCGCCCTTGGCTTGTCCGTCCTTCTTCTCTGGGGCCCTGGCGGATTGAAACTTGTAAGTCCGGGAGTATGGCTTATAATTTTGACCCATATAGTGTTCTCTGTCCCGGTGGTGGTTGAGTCCACGGCTGCGGCCTTTGAGGGTTCTAATATTCCTACATTCGAAGGGGCGGCCCGCACCTTAGGTGCCACTCCATACAACGCCGTGGAGACTGTCTCTCTACCGTTGTTAAAGAGAGGAATTTTGGCGGGAGTTATACTATCCTTCATGCATTCATTGGGAGAAACAGGCGCAACCTTCCTCGTAATGGGAAGCGATGTGACAATTCCTCCACTGGTCGTTAACATGGCCGAAGCGCTTGCAATTCCCGCAGCCCTTTTTGCATCTACATATTTAATTGCGCTGTCATTTATTCTCCTTTTGGTTTTCAGGATGGTGACGAGATGACACGGAAAAATACGGGTTCGAGTAGTCTACCCATTCATTGAGGTGGTATGAAATGCCGGACGCAAAGTTGGTGAACGTGACGAAAACCTTTGAAAAAGGGCGCATCGTAGCGGTGGACCATGTAAACTTGTTCGTTCATGACAAAGAATATCTGACGTTACTCGGCCCCAGTGGATGCGGAAAAACCACAATTTTACGGATGATAGCGGGCTTGATTGAGCCGGATGAAGGCGAGATTTACATCGGTGGACATCTTGTAACGGGACTTCCCCCAGAAGACAGAGACATCGGATATGTTTTTCAAGAATACGCACTGTTTCCCCACATGGATGTTTGGGACAACGTAACTTATGGACCACGTGTGAAAGGATGGGAAGAAAAGAAAAGCGAGAGAATCGGGCGTGAAATGTTAGAAATGGTTAGACTTTATGAACGGACGGACGCTTTTCCGCGGGAGCTAAGTGG